>Ga0214472_10001277_pt1 | contig 28685 bp, 20 predicted proteins | sample RVTome_6_FD_207662 | JGI IMG/M metagenome (GOLD analysis project Ga0214472, IMG submission 207662) | Soil microbial communities from uranium-contaminated site in the Upper Colorado River Basin, Wyoming, United States - RVT140D175 | ecosystem: Environmental > Terrestrial > Soil > Contaminated >...
ATCTGAAATCGATGCACGGCAATGAACTTGGTCTATCCTTGATGAAGTACGGGTTGTGGTTGGTGATCAGTGCCTCAAATGAAATGGAGGGCGGTGCCCACCCAACGTTCTGAAACACAGAATGGTAAACCGTGCCCACGCAACGTTTTGAAACACGAAATGGTGGGCCGTGCCCACGCAATGTTCTGAAACACAAAATGGTGAACCGTGCCCACGCAACGTTTTGAAACACAAAATGGTGGGCCGTGTCCACCCTACTTTGGCGATTCGTGCCGATTGACGATGAGCGAAATCGGCGTATCCACATTAGTGGTAACCTCGTTGATGATGAAACTCTTCCCTTCGGCGGACACAGCAATCGATGTAACGCGTTGGGCGTTCAAGTGTTGCGAGGGGGTTTCGAGCGCTTGGCCACCTGCTCGGACAGCTTCTTGACCTACCCTGCCGGCCCAGCGTTCCCTCGAACAAAAACGACAATCCGAGCTTTCAGATCGCGCACTTCCCCTTCCCACGCCCCCGATCCGTCATTCCCTCGGAGGCGGGAACGAGGGCGGTCGATCGCGTCCGCGTCGTGGCATCCTCGGTTTCCGTTTCTTCATGAGGGATTACGGGTGCCGTGGCATCGACGTTATCCGATTCTTCGTGAGCGATTACGGCTAACGCGGCATCGTCGACCACGGGTGCTTCGCGCAGGCTAGAGCCAACGGCGCGGGAAGAATTGGTATCGCTGCCGGTTTCCAATCCGTAGACCGCGGCGATATTGGAGTGGTTGAGCGAGGCCTTCGACAAGCGTGGATCAATGCGCGAGCGTGCAGGTGATGACGGGATACTCGTCGGGTCGGCGGGAGCGCAGTAAATCGCTGGGGCAGTTAGTTTGTTCAACCACAAAGCGTTGCGTTCGACGCAGCTCGTCCATGGTATGGCCGTTGAGCATGAGTTCCACGTAGAGCGATCGGTCGGTCGAGCTGAATTGCTCGCGGTCGATGTGGCCGAAGCCCAAGGTGTGGCCGATTTCATGGGCGGTGACGTTGGCGAAGATGTGGACCCACTCGTCGAATGTGCCCGTGCCGCCCTGCCCAAGAATCTCCGCCCCGAAGATGACGGCCGCGTTATCATGCTGCTGGTTGCACGGATCGTATTCACCCTCACCGATGACGGCGTTGGCGTCGGGCGGCAGCGCTTGGGTATAGTGAATCGTGGTACGGACCAGCTCCGAAGTGTCTTTGGCGTGTCGCACTTGCACCTTCGGCCCGGGCGAGTCGCACAGGATGCGCGTAATCTCCAAGCGAACTTGCTCCTTGAACTCGTCGGCGCCATCCGCAAGGGTACCGCCGTCGGTGGTGGGAAAGTCAGAGAGTTCCAACGCGTCGAATCGGTTATTGGGATAAAGCGGCGAGGTGCCACCCGACCAATCGAGCACCACCAGCTCGCCCTCAATCACGGCGGCGGACTCGTCACATTCCGGCACAAACAAGAACAGGCCCGCCGTGTTTGAGCCCAGACCGGTTCCGCAGCCGGTAACGGCCAGCGAGAGTACTGGAAGCAGTCGGATGATTGCCGACCGACCGCGCCTCAGATGGCAGCGTGAAGGGTTCAGCTTCTATTCCCTAAGTTGTTGGCGACCTTGCGCCGTTTTGATCGTTGATTCCGAAAAATCGGAATCTCATTCGTACATTCCGCGCCTATCCAGTAAAGGCACGCCGATCAGCGAAGTCAAGGTACGATAAGATGGGATGTTGAGGTAAACGGCGAAGCGGCGGCGGAATAGGATATTATCGGCCGGAGCGGGAATCCGTAGAAAAAAGGCGGTGAAATCGGCTACCACCAGGACCAAAACTCGACGCGGATGTAGCGGACGAAGCGGCGCGTGACAATGTCAAGGATACGACGCTCGCCGCATTGAATCTTGGCGTGACCGGTCATTTCCGGTTTGAGTTCCCCGGAGGTGTTGTCCAACTCCACGGTAACGAGGATGGTCTTCTGTAGCTCCCATCCTTCGCCGGATTTAGCGGCCGCCGCGATGGAAGCCACCTGCCCGATAAAAGTCTGATTGGGGAACGCCCGCAGCTTGACCACAACCTCCTGCCCGAGGCTCACGTCGGCGATTTCCTTTTCGGGCACGGGTACTTCCGCGATCACCTTGTCCAACTGATGCACGCATGCAATGAGATCGCCCTTCTCGACGAGTTGCCCGACTTTTTCCCGCAGCTTTACCGTTGTGACAACACCCGCACAGGGGCTTGTGATGTTGAGCAAGGCGAGTTGCTTCTCGAGGAAGCGGTTTTGCGCCTGAAGGCGCGCGATCTCGGCCTCCGTCACCTCGATTTGTTCCGGCCTCGAACCCGCCATGAGCAATGAACGCTCACTTTCGGATTCGGCAATCTCTTGCTCGGCCACGCCGATCGCATCGCGCGTTTCAGATAAGTCTTCCGCGACCAAGACGTCCAAATCCCCCTGCGCTTCCCCAAGTTCTTTGGCACGAATGCCTTGGGCCGCCTCGGCGTCTTCCAATTCTTTGCTCGAACCGACACCGCTTTCCACCAGTTGTTTGACTCGATCGAGGTCGCGTACGGCGCTCACCAGTTGCTGTTCGGCCTTTTCTACGGTGGTTTTGGCTTTCGTCAGTCGTTTGGCGTGAACACGCTCGGCCTCGGCGTGGCGCTGCGTGGCGTACTTGAGCCGGGCTTTGACAGTCTCGATCTTACTTTGAGCCAGGTTGCTTTCTTCGCGTGTCGGTCCGGCTTGGAGCATATGTAAGGTGGCTTGTGCGGCGGCGATATGCGCGAGGTTTTTTTCGATTTCCGCTCGATATCCCGTCTCAGATAGCCGAACGATGGGGTCTCCCGCACGAACCCTATCGCCCTCCTGAACCAACACGTCTTCAATGATCCCTTCGACTTCAGGACGAATGTCTGCGTTTTGGGAGGGGGCAAGGGTCAGCGCCGCCGAGACGGTCAATTCCATGGGGGCGAAATAGAGCACGGAAAACAATAGTGCCAAGCTAACAACAACCTTGGCCAAACGTCTGCGGCGCGTGCGTCCTTTCTCGGATGCCAACCAAGTGGCTGGACCGACCAGCGCTCGTTTGATTGTATGGCGAAACATGAGAAACCAAAGCCCCGTCGCAAGACAGAATCCCACCGCTTGGTATCGCGCGATCAGATACCCTCCGAATAGTAGGGCAATGTATCCCAGAAAAGCAAAGGAAAAAACGGTGGCCAACAGCCCGTAGATGATGAGGATGCGTGCCTCGCGCGGTGCAACGCTCTGTTCGTCAGCTTCTTGCGTTAGACCGAGCAGTCGTTTTGTACGGTACGATAAGTATCGGAAGGAGCGCTGATTCAGATTGGGCACCTCCAGGTAATCACTGAGAAGGTAATAGCCGTCGAGTTTGATCAGTGGGTTGAGGTTGAAGAACGTTTTGATACCTGACGTGACCATGACAATGAACGCCAGGTGATTCACGAGCAAATTCGGATCGGTCACGCGCCATGTAATTGTGGCCAATGCCCATAGGAACAACTCGAAGTAGGCGCCGGCGAACGTGACCCATAACCGCTTGGACTTTTCCGGGAAGAGCCAAGCATCGCTCACGTTACAGTACATGGCCGGCTGAAAGAAAATCAGCATAAACCCCAGCTCGCTCACCCTCCCCCCGAAGCGTTTGCAGGCCAAACCGTGCGCAAACTCGTGCAGGGTGATTACCAGCAGAAGAACGCCCCACGCCAATATCAATGTGTCGGTCCGATAGAATCGGACCAGCGTTTGGCTGATTTCGACCCCATGGGTCACCGAAATCACCAGCGCAATGGCCATCAACACAGCAGCCACCACGCCGAAGTAGCCGGAAAAAAACCACCCCACGCTGCCGGTCAAACGGGCAAAGAGTGCGTCCGGGTTGATTGCCTTGAATCGGAGGTACAACAGGCTCCCACGAACGCGGCCACGTCTGGGCTGAGCAATTTCCAGGGCCTCGCCGTTGACTTCAAGCAAACCCAGTACGCGCAGTTTTTCCGCAAACTTGGTTACGGTTCCCGGCGCAAGCGTCGCATTGAACTGTTCCTCACCCCGCGCGCGAATCGTATCCAGCGAAGTGCCGCCATCCATTTGACGAGCCATGAATATCTCCGGCTCGTGAAATTGAAAGAAGCGCTCGTTGTACGGATCTTTGACCACGTAGGCGGTTCGACCCGCTTGAATACGCTCGCTCACGACAAGATCGTCGCGCCATTTTGGATGTTCGGTGACCATGGTAGATATGTTCTTAGAATGAACGACCAGGTCGCCCCCTCATGGGCGACCTGGCCAAGTGCCTTCATTGCCGATCGCGTGACACCAGACATGGAATTGGCTCGGTGTCTCGCCTACCGAAATCGGCACAACGACTCTAGCCGCCTTGGTTGCCCGGCTGACCTTCATAGCCCTTGAGGCCATTTGGCGTACCGTTGTTGCCACCACCGCCCTGGTTTCCCGGCTGTCCTTCGTAACCGAGCAAACCGGGAGCGATGCTCGGCGCGATCCGCTCCTCCAACTCCTCGACCTTCAGTTGCAGTTCTTTCTTCTTGTCCATCACTTGCCTCCTAATAGAAAGGATTTGAAAACCGCCGTTCAGGCCCGTCCCGCCCGGCGTTGCGACCCCATGTTACCTGTGACTTAGTAGTTTAGTCAATACCGTCGTGTGGGAATTTGTGCTTATCGGACGTCCTATTGAAATTTTTTCCCAAAGCGACCGTCGCTGGATTCTAGCACCGGGGATATCGGACCTGCCCGACGCCTTGGAACCTAGTCCCAGGATTGTGTGGCACTGGCGTCTTGCCGGTGTTTTCACGAGATGGAAGCCCGTGCCACACTTGAAATTGGGATAAGCTCCTATACGCCTTTCAACCTACCAAAAATCCAGCGCCGTGGGGCTGCGAGCTGTGAAGTTTCTAACTTCGAGGAAGTCGTTACAATCCCTACCTCGTGTGCACAGCTCGGCTTCAATGTTTCGGATAGGCAGGAATGATCAAGTACAACCACGTACGCTTTCAGAGCTTCGGATACGTTCTTCCCGAGAACGTCGTCACTTCCGTCGAGCTGGAACGCGAATTGTCGCCGGTCTATGAGCGATTTGGCGTTCACGAGGGACGCCTCGAAATGATGACCGGGATTCGAGAGCGCCGCTTTTGGGACGAGGGCACGTTGCCCAGTGACGGTGCGACGCGGGCCGGGCTCTTGGCGATGGAAGCTTCAGGCGTCGCGGCGGATGAGATCGAATGCCTGATACATACGGCCGTCTCTCGCGACTTTCTGGAACCAGCGACGGCCTCAGTGGTGCATGACAATCTCAGACTATCGCCCAAGGCGTTCGTATACGACATTTCCAACGCCTGCTTGGGTTTCTTGAACGGCATCCTCTCGCTGGGCAACATGATTGAGCTGGGGCAGGTGAAACGTGGATTGGTGGTGGCCGGTGAGAGCAGCCGAAACCTCGTGCATACTACCATTAAGCAGCTTCTCAATTCCAAGACGCTCACCCGGCAGGAATTCAAGGCCGCCTTCGCGTCACTGACCATCGGTTCCGGTGCCGTGGGACTGGTGCTCTCGCATGATTCGGTGTCTCCAACGGATCATCGTTTGCTTGGTGGAGCGGTGATGACCGCTACGGAACATAACCACCTCTGCCGAGGCAGCGCCGACACCGGTTTTTCCGACGAGGCCGCCATGAGCATGCAAACCCACGCCGAGGATTTGTTGGTAAACGGTTGTGCGTTGGCGGCGGAAACCTGGGCGGCGTGCAAAAAGACGCTGGGTTGGTCGAACGGCGACGTGGATCGTTGCTTCGGTCACCAGGTCGGTGCGACGCACCGCGATCGGATGTTGGAAGCCCTGGAGTTGGATCCAAGCAAGGACCTTACGACTTTCGATACGTTAGGAAATGTCGGCGCGGTGTCTCTTCCGATGACCATGGCCATGGGTTTGGAACGTGATCCTCCACCAGCGGGCGAGCGCATCGCGATGCTGGGTATCGGCAGCGGGCTAAGCAGCGTAATGCTCGGTGCGCGCTGGTAGCGTCTGCCAGACCTGCGCTCGTGGAACACCCGCCGGTTTAAGAGGAAGTGCCTCCTTGTGACCCCATCCCTATGACTTCTCCTCCCGATCAACCGAAGATCGTTCCTGCACCGCTTTCGTCGCCGGAGCGCGATCAGCGACTCGAAACCCTCGGCGCGCTCTACCCCTTTCAGTCGCACGGGCTGGATATCGGCGATGTGCGCATGCACTACCTCGACGAGGGCGCGGGTGATCCGATTGTCATGCTGCACGGAAACCCGACCTGGTCGTTCTATTACCGTGATTTGGTCCTGGGCCTGAGGGATAAATACCGCGTGATCGTTCCGGACCATGTGGGCTGCGGGATGTCGGACAAGCCGCAACGCTATCCCTACACGCTTTCTACGCATATCGACAACGTGGCGCGTTTGATCGATCACTTGGGGCTCGATGGCGTCACCCTGGCCGTGCATGACTGGGGCGGGGCGATCGGGATGGGTTGGGCGGTTCGGAATCTGACCAAGGTAGCCCGGTTGATCGTCTTTAACACGGCGGCCTTTCTGGGTGGGCGGATACCGTTTCGGATCGGCATCTGTCGCTGGCCACTGCTGGGCGCATTGGCGATACGGGGATTGAACGGCTTCGCGCGACCGGCCACCTGGATGGCGTCTGCGCAGCATCAGCGCATGACGCGCGACGTGCGTCGTGGCTACTTGCTTCCCTATGATTCATGGGCCCACCGAATCGCGGTACATCGCTTCGTGCAAGACATTCCGTCTTCGCCGAAGGTGCCCAGTTACGGCGTTGTGGAACACCTACAATTGGCGCTCGCTGGATTGCGTGATCGGCCGATGATCATTCTCTGGGGCATGCGTGATTTTTGCTTTACGCCCCTCTTTCTCGACGAATGGATGCGACGATTTCCCAAAGCGGAAGTACATCGATTCGAGGACGCGGGCCACTACGTGGTTGAAGATGCCCACGAGCGCATCTTGCCGGCGCTCTTGAAGTTCTTGGCGTGAGCGGAACACTTCAGCCAGATTTGGAGACGGATTGCACGATGACCGAAAGAAGCACGGGAAGACAAAGTGCATTGATTCTGCTTCTACCGAGCTGCTTGTGGTTTTGCCGAGTACGGAAGAAAACTTTGGACAGAACCAGCAAGAGAAGCAGCATAGCAACCAAACCCCAACTGGATAGAGCGGGGATGCCGTCGGGCTGACGCTCGACAGAGAACACGTAAGCTGCGCGCAAACTTCCTACGACCGCATTTTTACCATCCAGCCATGAAGTCGTACCGAACCCAAAAGGTTGCACAGCATCGCTTGCGAAAAACTGAAGCTGTTGCTGCCAAGTGGATCCGATACGCATGAATAAATAAGTTGCTCCGGTGTCACAAGACGTGGCGCCAGGGCATGCGCTATCGTCGCCTGGCGCGCCCGCGATCAACAGATTCCCATCGATGGATCCGGCGCGAAAAAAGTCGTTAAATTCCCCTTGCACGGGTGCAAGCTTTTGCTGCCTCCAATCACCGACATTCCGTCTGGAGAATACGTACGCCGCTCCGGAGTTCTGCCCATTAATATCATTACTTAAAGCCCCGATAAATGCCTGCGAATCGCTCAGCGAGACTGGAAATCCAAAAAGATCTATTTCCCCAGGGTCGGCCGCAGTCAACTTAGTCTCTTCGACCCAATGGGTTCCGTCGTACAGAAAGACGTAGGCCGCCCCGGTACCGTTGCCGCCGTCGTCATCACCGATGGCACCCACTACCAGAAGATCACCCTCAATCGCCACGGAACCACCGAGTAGATCTCCCGATTCCGCGTCAGAGGCAATGAGCGCGGCCTCTTCAACCCACGCCCCGCTATTACGGCGAAAAACATAGGCTGCGCCCGCTTCATTAAACCCAGCGCGAGAATCCGACCGAGCGCCAACCAAGATGCGGTCACCGTCCACAGAAACCGACCAGCCGAAAGAGTCTCCATTGGTCGATCCGGACGAAACGAGTATGGCCTCCTCGATCCACGCGTTGCCGTTGCGGCGGAAGACGTAGGCAGCACCGGGAGCAACACCTACCGGATCAATGTGCGGGGCGCCAACGACGATGACGTCGCCGTCGATGGCAACGGCAAAGCCGAAACGATCATAAGATACTCCATCCGAAGCTGTGAGCCGGGTCTGCTGCTCCCATGTATCCCCGGATCGATGAAAGACAAAGGCAACGCCGGCCAGGAATCCCAATCCGCTGTCCTGCGACGCGGCGACGATAACGAAGTCGCCGCTCATCGCAACCGGCGACCCGAACCCGGTCGTTGGCGTATCGGGCCGCAAAATCGCAATCTGCTCCACCTGCCCGTGGAGCGGCGTGCCCGCGAAAGCTACCGCGAGCACACTCACCATTCGTATATTAAGGGTTCTCAAGAGTCGTGATGGCATGTCCAATCTCCTCCGCTTCTGCTCCTTGTTCGACGGTCAAGACTTTTGGAATGAGGCTCGAATCTAACCCCATTTCGTCGATTCTGTCAAGAAAAAAGCAATAAAATGGTAGGAAACGCCCTGGAACACGCGTGGATGGCTCGGCCGGACGATGCCGCCGGGTGGCCCATTGTTTTAGTCTTGTGGCACGCGAATCCGGAGTCCATTCGAGTGCCCCACCTCTGACGTGATAGTCCACCCGTTGAGATCCCCCCTCAATCCCCCCTTGGAAAGGGGGGAGGTTGGGAGCTTGTTCGGCCCGCACGCCTGCCCCGGACTCCGATCCGGGGGCGGACCCTACACTCCGCACGGCGGAACCTACGTGTCTCTATTGTCCGAAACAGGCGTCGCTGTTGTCCAGAACACGTAAGGATATTATGGTGCCTGAACTTGCTTCGTCTTTAGGCCAGCGGTGATGCGTTGTCCGTGTCTTGTAATTGTGGCGAGTATAAAATGACAAACGAGCGACGCCGTTCATTGCGCGAAGGAACCCTGGATCGTGGTGTTCGGTGCCACACCCAATGCGCCGATGGCACCACGCTGGAGGGAGTGGTTGCCGACGTTTCACTCGGCGGGACGAGAATCCAAGGATCTGTCGGCGGCCTGCACGTCGGCGATTCCGTTCGTCTGGTATTTCATTTCCTATCCGGGGAAAAAGTGGCCTACGACGGAATGGTCCGACATATCTCCTCGCCTTTGGATTTCTTCGGCGTAGAGTTTACGTCCGAGCCAAAGCCCATCGAAGTTCACGAGGCCTGACGAAACGTCTGCGCAAGTACGCCGAGTACACCTTCACGCATCTGGATTACGGGGACGTACCGTTCGAGAACAACTTCGCCGAGCGCCCTATCCGCCCGGTGGTCATCCTGCGGAAAAACAGCCAGTCCAATCGAAGTGACCGCGCGCCGCCACGCAAGCGATTCTGATAAGCGTTTACCGCACGCTGGGCACGAGCGAATAGGCAACGGTTTTGTGTAGCGACGTTTTCCGACCGGCGAATCTGAGGCGCGAGCCCACGGACGCCACGAGTCGACTCGGGCGCGCAGGTCGGGCAGCCTACTTTGGTGGGCCGTGCCTACCCTTTGATGGGCCGTGCCTACCCTTTGGTGGGCCGTGCCCACCCTACAATGGTCCGGACGGCGGACCCTACGATTCGTTGATCACCGGATAGAATCCGGCGCTACACAATGCCGGATGGAATCCGGTGATACACAATGAATGAATACACCGGTTTCAAACCGGTGCTACATGGATCATCGCCCTATCCGTTCGCGTTGTCGATGAATCGGACGAGATCGGCAAAATAGGATTCCGGCGCGTCGAATTCTATGGAGTGCCGGGCATTGTCATAGATGGTGATGCGCGTGTCGGGGAAGGGGAGTGCGTCGACGAAGGCGACGGTTCTGTCGTTCTCGATGATTCGTTCGTCACCCGCCAAGAGGAGGTGGACCGGCAGCGGATTCGCCGTGTGCAGGCGGGCGATGATCTTATCCATACGCCGCGAGGCGAGGTAGAATCCGGCCGAGCATTGCAAAAGCGTCAGCGCGTCCTTCTTGAAAAACGATTGCCATTTCGGATCATTGGAAAACCGCTCGGCGTCGCTGAGGGGAATGTCGAAACGCTGCTGCGGCTCATACAGCATGGCGAACCCGATCTTCGATTGCACCTCTTTGGATACGCCGACCTTGGGAAACAACCCCGGCGTCACCAGCGACAGACTCTTGACGCCTTCGGAATCATGAACATACGCGGCCACGGCCAGCTTGCCGCCCCAACTGACGCCCACGACGTGATGATCGGCAACGCCGGATCGGCGCCGCAGCTGCTCGCGACCGGCCAGGGCGTCGGCGATAAGCTGGTCGGCGGATTCCGCATGCCCTCGGTCCGGCTCGTTTCGGCCACAACCCCGCCGGTCCACCTGCAAGACCGCGTAGCCCGCCGAGGCCAGCGCTTTCGCCGAAGCTTCGTACCACCCGCAGTGCGACTGGATACCATGGTGGTAAAGAACGGCGCCAACGGCGTCGGCAGCGGCATTGCCTCGGGCGTCGTCAGTGGGCCAGAATCGCCCGTAGGCTCGGTAGCCATCGGGCAGAACAACGGTTATTTCCTCAAAATCAGCCATAATGGCCATTGTACCTTGAAATCCTCCGACGTTCACGCGATAGTCGTACGCCTCGCTTGCGATGACCTGTGTCTTTTTGGAGATCAACGATGAGAAGCGGAAAATTTGATGCCAAAATAATAACAGCCCTAGCGTTGGTGCTGCCGGTGGCCGGTGCCATTCTATTGACGTTCAATGATGCGTCCGCCCAGGTCACGAATACGAAACAATCGCCTGGGGGCATGCCGGCGAAGATCGCCGACGTGGCGTGGATCGCCGGACATTGGGAGTCCAAGCGGCCCGCTGCGCTTCTTCAAGAGCATTGGAGCGAGCCGGCAGGCGATGGCATGATGGGCATGTTTCGTTGGCTGAAGAAAGACAAGACGTGGATCTATGAGATCCTGGCGATTCGCGAGGAAGGCGGGTCACTCGTGTTTCGGTTTCGCCACTTCAGCGACAAGATGCACGCCTGGGAGGAGAAAGAGAAACCACTGATGTTCCGTTTGGTTTCGTTGACGAAGCGCGAGGCGGTATTCGAGAATCCCTCCGGCGACGATCCCGGGCGCTACATTTTTTCCAGGCCCGACGACAAGACTCTTTTGGTCAAGGTCGGGTCGAAGAAGGCCGGAACGGTCGAGTTCAATGAATTCCGCTATCAACTGAAGTAGGATCGAGTTTATTAACATGCCCTACACCGACGCTACACGTAAAGCCGCTAGATTGGCACTCAGGCAACAGTTTGAGTCGGATCGCCTATTGGGGCTTCGCAGCATTCCGCTATTGCCGCTTCCGCCGCGAAAATCCAAAAAGCCCGCCGGAATGGGTCAAGTGGCCGTCGACCCGTCAGGGAAAGATGAACGGCTTAAGGTTCTCGACGATTCCCGGGTCAAGAATTGCACCGCGTGCGGACTGCATGAGACGCGTACACAAACGGTGTTTGGCCAAGGGCACAGCGGCGCTCGGCTGGTATTCGTCGGGGAAGCGCCGGGCTATGAAGAAGACAAACAGGGCCTGGCGTTCGTCGGGCGGGCCGGACAGACGCTCACCAGAATGATCGTGGCTATGGGGCTGTCGCGTGAGGAGGTCTTCATTTGCAACGTGCTTAAGTGTCGTCCGCCTGGCAATCGTAACCCCTCGGCGGATGAGGTTCTGGCGTGCAGCTCCTATTTGCGTGAACAGCTTGCCATTATCCAGCCCGAGGCGGTGATTGCACTGGGCGCTCCGGCCGCTAAGACGCTGCTGCAAACCGCGGAATCGATCGGACGATTGCGGGGCCGCTTCCACGATTATGTCTTGAAGGGCGAGGGCGGTGAGGGCATCACGGTTCCACTGATGCCCACCTATCACCCCGCGTATCTGTTGCGCAACCCTTCGGAGAAGCAAAAAACCTGGAACGACTTGCAGATGGTTATGAAGTTGCTCGGGCTTACTAGACCCAAGGAGGCTTCGCGTTAGTGTGCGGCTGGCATTACAGCATACGCGCGTGTCGGCGAGCGAATGGATAGGGTAGGGTCGGAACTTATAGGAGAAAAAGCGATTGTCCATTCATCCGACAGCCATTATTGACCCCCAAGCCGAGATCGACGGATCGGTCGAGGTCGGTCCTCATTGCGTCATCGAGGGCAACGTGCGCATCGCGGGCGGATGCCGATTGTATCAGGGTGTCTACGTTTCGGGCTGGACCACGATCGAAGCCGATTGTGTTTTGCATCCCGGTGTCATCGTCGGTCACGAGCCGCAAGATACGAAGTACGACGGAGCACGCACTTATTGCCGTGTGGGCCGAGGAACCGTCCTGAGGGAATATGTCACGGTTCATCGCGGTACCACGCCGGAATCCGAGACGGTCGTTGGCAGGGAGTGTTTTCTCTTGGCCGGAAGCCACGTCGGGCACAATTGTGTGGTGGGCGATCGCGTCACGTTGATCAATGGCGTAGTTCTTGGCGGACATGTAACCGTGGGCGACGGGGTAACGATGGGGGGATATGCGGGGGTTCATCAGTTTGTTCGCATCGGCGAATTGTCGATGGTGGCGGGTCATGCGCGGGTGGTTCGAGATATCGTCCCCTTCGCCTTGGCTAACGCCGCAGGCTACATCGCGGGGCTCAACCGTGTCGGGCTGCGTCGTGCCGAGGTGCCCCGCGGGCATGTGATACGAATCCGGGAGATCTATCGGACGGTGTTTGCCCGCGGCGTCTCGTTTAAGGAGGGCGTAGGCAGGCTGGAATCCGACCCCGATGACACCCCGGGTGGGCGTCTGGTTCGCTTCTTGCGGGCGTCAAGCAAGCGGGGGGTGGCCGGGCGTACACGACAAGGCGGCAGGATTGCTGGGTCCGTGATCGATCACGAAGCGGCAGGGTTGTTCCCTCCACCCTGAGGTCAGAGCCTCGTTTCCCCTGAGCGATCAGGTTTGTGAGCGACCTTCCGCACAAATCATTTGGCCGCGTGGTTCTTCGCAATTGCCGGATTTACGCCGCCTCGTTCTGTTGATTCTGGGGCGACAAGCGTTATCGGTCGTAACGGAATCGTCTATTATGGATCGGAGTATGGGTGTCCGGTGGGCTGGAAACTCTGTTGGGAATGCCGCAAAGGCAGTGAGCGACCTTGACACCATCCCGCAAACCGCCTATCCTTAGGCGATTGGTGATTATGGGAACGGAAGTGTGTCGAAGCTAGGTCGTGCGCGCTGTGGTGGCGGCGCATGTACGGTGCTGGGGGGTATAGCATTCGACGCGGTGGTGTCTCTTCTGATGACAGTCGACGGCACGCCGGATTAGGAGGCGGAGCGCGCGTGGGGCGTATTCGACGGCATTAATTTGGTCCTCGCTTTTTACGAGGGGCGACTGCGTTGTACGCCATGAGCCAACAAGAACGCGCTGGGACAAGAAGCGATCCTTGTGGAATTTCCAAGACGATAATCTGGGCGCATCCGTTGCCAGTCGAGCTTGCTCGTCTGTTGTTGACATTCATGCAAAGAGAAGAAGGGTAAACTACCATGCTGAACAGAAGGCTAAGGGTTCTAGGCACGGCGGCCTGCGCTGTCGTGATCTTCACGATGTCCGCTTGGGCCGAAGAACCGGACGGAGCAGGTGCGGGCGCTACCGCTGTCGAGGTGTCGGAGTTGGCGAACGATGGGACTGTGCCGTTCTTAGAGCCACTCGTTCCGATTCCCGCCGCCACAAAAATCCACAGGGTCAACGTCACACCCGGTCCGGAAGGGAACTCGGTCGAGTTTACCGGCTCGGTCAGCGACGCCGGCACATCCATCATGGATTGCAACAACGCACCGGATTCCCTCTATTGCAACACGGCCGGTACATTTTTGATGGGCTTCGGTGGGGACTCTGCAACGGGACGATGGTCAGACGACATCGTTACCACGGCCAGCAGTGGACTCCAAAACCCCGACGCGTGTTTGATCGATCGCTATGTGATTCGCGTAACGGGCGACCGGTTGCAGGATGATTCAGGCGTTGCTCTGGGCGGTTACAGGGTCGACTATGCACTCTACGAGACCTGTCCCGCTGCCTCACTGCCACGTGTGATTCCCGGCACGGCGGGTTTTATGGATGTCGACGCCGCAAACGCGGGTGAGATTCTTGAAATTGTCCATAACGTTCCGGGACCTACGAACGCCAAACTTCCCTCGGTTGCGGTTTATCTGGGCATCAAATTTAGTCGCGACAAATGCGGTGTGGTCGCCGGCGCACAGGCCCTGAAGGGGTATAGTGCCAAAACCGCGGATCTTCCGGGGCAGCTCTGCAGCGGCGGGATAGGTCCGAACGACCATGCAAGTTTTTATGCCGAAATCTACGCACGCGGCGAGTGCGCCGAATTGCATGTTGGCTACCGCAACTCCGATCATGGTGAGAGTCCCAATTCGGCGGGGGCGAACAGACGTCTCGCCGACGACATCGTTCTCCCCGAAAATTGCCTGTTGGTGGCCTATGAGGTGGCGTTCAAGGATGCGCTGATCGAAGTCGATCTTCGAACAAATCCCCTAAGCGGTGAAGACGGACCCTTCATTCCCGGAACGCGAAAGCAATTCCTGAATTTTCTTGGATTCGGTGTTCAAGTGGGGCACGTGGACGTTGATCCGCCCGTCCAGCTCTTTGGTGGCACCACCTATTGGCTTGCGGCGAAGAGCAGCAGTGGCACTAACGGTGTCGTGCAAACCTGCAGGGCGCCGCAGATCGGCGAATCGGCCGACCTCCATCAGGTCTTCGACCAGAATATTTGGAAAGTGGAAGCGGGGGACGCAAATTGTTTCGGTGGCTTCGACGTAACCCTCTATTGCGCAGGTGCCCCCGCACCCGGTGCTTGCTGCGATGTGGTCAGAGGAGAATGCCTCGGTGGAACGGGAGACGGCAAGGCCTGTAAGATCAATGCCCAGTGTGGGGGAGGTACGTGTGAATCCGCGTGCCGTGATGTTCCACGCATCAACTGCACGGCCGATTCAAATGGCACCCCTTCCTTGTGGCAGGAGGGTGATACGTGCGGACCGGTTTGTACGGCCGGTGGCGCGTTGGGCAAGGCCTGCTCGAACGAAGCTGACTGCACGGCCTGCTCGGGTGGCACGCGCGACGGCGAATTGTGTTGTGAGGGCGGTACTTGTGGCCCACCCGTCTGCCAGCAGCGGCCTGAAATTACGTGTTCGAGCGATACGGATTGTCGCGTCTGTGATGGTGGCGGTAATGATGGCCAGCCTTGCACGGTCGCCGCAGACTGTCCGGACGGCATCTGCGATCCAGCGGCTTCATGCGGAATGGTTCCGACATGTGTTGGCGGTACGCGCCCCGGGGAGGAATGTTGTCCGGGCGGGTTCTGCCCGCTCGGCATTTGCGATGGTGCTTTCTGTGAAGGTGGCGCCAACAACGGTGCCCCGTGTACGCGGGAAGTGGATTGCCCAGGCGGCAGTTGTGAAGGTGGACCGTTCGCGCGTCCGTGTGGTATGGGCGCGTGTTGCAAGCCGTCGGACCCCGACGAAATAGGTATCTGCGAGAACCTCACCAAAAACGAATGTAACGCGTTAGTGGGTGGCCAGCGACTCTTCCAGGTCGGACGGCGCTGCGGTGGTGAGGGTCAGAGTTGTCCACTCTCGGCGTGTATATCGCGCTCCGGAAGCTGTACCGCGGAAGACCCCACGTTTTGCGTGGGGGGCCAGTTTGATGGCCGGTTTTGCGACTTCTTAGCCTTCCCGTCTGATTGCGCGACGGACTTCTCGGTCGAAAATTACTGCGGTGGGAATTGCGTCGGTGGTACTCGCGCCGGCCAGCTCTGTGATCCTAATGGCTTCTTCGCTCCGAGTTGTGATGGAGCGAATTGCCAGGATTGCCCTCCACCAGATTGCCCTGAACATTGCGCAGATCAGTGTCCGAACGGATTCTGCCAGCCGGCATTCTGCCGAGGGAACGTCGGCTGCAGCGATATATTCTGCTGTACCGACGTCTGCCAGCAGTCAAACTTTTTCTTTTGTTGCGATGTTCATTGGACTGAACAGTGTGCCAACCAGGCGTTGGATGTCTGTCCTCGTGTTGTAGTGACCAACGACGAATGCTTTGGTGTGATCGATGGTCAGAACGTGAAGGCGCTAGAGATGCGCATCCCCGATACGTTTCAGGCCGATTCCATATCCGCAACACCGGATGTGGCGGGGAGCGGGAGTGGCCCGGGGTTCTGCTGCCACAACGAAAATCCCGGCGGGCGGGGCGTGGGTTCAGTGTGGTACAAGTTCATTGCCGTGGACACCTCCGTTAGAATCTCGACGTGTAACACCGACACCAAGGTCGTTGACGGAAACGAGTATCGCGGCGAGGACTCGCTCATCTCGGTTTACAGCGTGCTCGATCCGAGCAGGGGCATCTGCGCCGACCAATCACCCTGCGATTTATTGGTACCCGATTGCGCGGACGGATCGGAGTGTAAATTTGATGAGGAGTTCGCCTGCGGCAATCTATCGCCCTTGGCGTGCAACGATAATAGCAGTTCATGCGGCGACAATCCCAACCGATCTAACCTGTGCGTAACGGGCTTGGTACCCGGTCAGCCGTACTATGTTCAGATCGCCGGTAAGTCAAATGACATTGAACCGCCGCCTGATCCCAACAATCCTCCGCCCAGGCCCATCATACGCGGGAACGGCGCGTGGCGCGTCACCGTTAGCTCACCGTGTACTAACCCTCTGCCGCAGATGCTCAACGACGCTTGTGCCGACGCCGAAGAAGTCGTCGGCGGCGATGTGGCACCCGTGGCAACTCAGTTTGACCTGTCCGGAACCATTCTGGGCCAGTGCGAGGGCGGTACCACACCGGGTGTGCAATGTGTGGTTGCGAACGATAACTGTGGTGGCAATGGCATTTGCAGGAAGCAAGCACCGGCGACATTCGATTGTCCCGGTCCGCCGGTGTCATGTTTGTTCAATACCATGAGCAATGATATATGGTATGAATGGATCGCCCCCGCCACCGGCGAAGGCCTCGTCGACGCCTGTGGCGATCCGAATGAACTTACGCCCGACACCGGCATGGTCGCGTACGATGGATGCCAATGCCCGGCAGACGATCGCCTAATCCTGGGTTGCAGTTGGTTGGAATCGTCACCGTGCTTGGGTGGTTCCAAGGTCCGGTTCCCGGTCACAGAAGGTTCGTGCTACCAGATCAGGTTGGGTGGGCATCAGGGTGGTGAGCCGGAAGGCGAGCTGGTGTTTAGTGTAGGTGATTTCTGCGGTAACGGTCGGTCCGACTCGAATCGTTGTGTGGGTGGCGCCAACGTCAACCTCGCATGCGTGGAAGACGCGGATTGTCCGGATGGCATGTGTGGTGAAGAGTGCGACGGTGGGACCGGTTGCCTGTCCGACTGCTCGTGCGGCGAAGGATACGAGCGGCCGTTCTTCCCGGGTCCGAGTTGTAGGCCGACTTGTGGCGATGGTCTGGTCGTTGAAGGCGAGCAGTGCGACGGCGGTCTCGAGTGCGGCGCCTTCTGCACGTGCAGCTTCAATTCGCAGCCGACGACTCCTCCGTCGATCGACTGCGAGCCGCTCCCGAACTGCGGCGACGGGGTGATTGATTTCGGTGAGGAGTGCGACAGCGGCTTGGGTTGCACCGCCTTTTGCACCTGCAACGATGGCTTCGATCCGGATAGTCCGCCGGCCCTGGATTGTTTACCGGGTTGTGGACCAGCGACACCGGGCAAACCGGCATGCGATGGAGTTTTGCCTCGGACCGCTGGGACGGTCATTAAGCTGCAGTATCCGGCTGATATCGCCGTGTGTAATCCCACGATTCAAATCAGAGAGTTGCTCGACGGTGGTCTCTACAATGCTGACCTGTCCGGTTCATTCAGCATTGTTGATGCCGGCGGTGGCTTGATGATTCTGACTGACAGCGGGGCTACGCTCGTAAATAGAATGTGGTACGGCATTACGGATAACCTAGGCACAAAGATTGACTATATTGTCATCTACGGAAACGTAGATGGCGATCAAGATACGGACGCATTGGACGCCAACGCCATCTGGCAGAACCGCCTAAATCCGGTTTCGGATAACACGCCGTTCGACATCGACGGCGACGGCGATGTTGACGCGTTGGATGTGAACGCGGCTTGGTTCGCCCGCGATGCCTTGGTGCCGCCGGTGCCTCCGAAGCCAACGGGACATGCGTGTCCGTAGTAGGTTTCTGTTTTGTGTCGTGTGATCGGCGGCGCGAATTAGCGCTGCCCTGGATCAACAACATAGCCGGGATCGAGTTTAACTCGGTCCCGGCTTTTTTCGTTTGGATCCCCGCCAACGCCCTTTCTCTCTGGAGAAATATCTTCACAGGCGTATCGCATGGGTCGTCCTGAAACTTCCGTCCTACTACGGCCCCTATGGGGGGAGACCGCTACAATAGGTTATCCAACAATACCGAGGCTGGTCTGCGCGGGATCATTGGGTAGAATGCACTATACTGCACCACAGCCCTCGGGTGTCCTTCCGGGACCAACGATGCACGAGCGTTGCGGCTGACCTTGATCCGTCTAAGTCGAAAGGGAGTGCGCCAGATGGCTGACAATACGCAATCGAGCGAACCATACACCTTGTTGCTGGTAGAAGATAATCCGCAGCACCTGGAACTCCTGGAGGCCTATCTCGAGGGCGTCCCCGGCGTGCGCGTGGTGTCGGCTTGCAACGGTCAAGACGCGATGGCCATGGTGGCGTCGGAATCGCCCGATTTGATTCTGCTCGATATCATGATGCCCAAGATGTCCGGGTTCGAGGTGTGCAAGCGCATCAAGGACGACCCCAAGACGCGCGACATCATCGTCGTGATGGTCACCGCCCTGAGCGAAACGGGCGACGTCGAGCGGGCTGCGGAGTGCGGCACCGACGACTACCTCTCCAAGCCCGTCGATCGCAAAGCCTTGGTCGAGTTGGTGCAGACCCTGCTGGCGGCCAAACCCCGGAATTGAATTACGCTCGCGGCAGTGCCGTGGTTGTGGCGCCTGCATGGTTCATCTGTGCGCGTTCGGGGACCAACCAGGCCTGCATTTCGGCCGTCTTCTGGATCGCTTTGATTTCCCGCGCGGGAACGCCGACCACCGTTGACATGGGTGCGACATCATCGATGACGACCGCGCCGGCGCCGACGATCGCCTCATACCCTACCCGAATGCTCTGAATGACCGTGGCGCCGATGCCCACGAAGGCGCCCGATTCGACCGTCACCCGACCGGCAAGCCGTGCGCCGGGGCAAATATGTGTGGCCGTTCCGATCAGAGATTCATGGTCCACGATGCTGCCGGTGTTGAGAATAACAGAGTCGCCGATCTGGCAGTGAGCGCACACCAGAGCCCCGGCCGCTACAACCGCATTGCGACCGATCGATGCGTTGCGGGCGATGTTGGCCGAGGGGTGGATCGCGTTGATCAGTCGAAACTCCAACGCCGCCAGTTGATCCGCCAGCGCCCGCCGGGCTCCGTTGTGACCGACCGCGACGATGGCGTGCTCGACGTCGTGTTGGTGCCGGATATTCGAAAGATCACCGGGCGTGCCGAGCACCTCGATTCCGTCGATGCGCCGGCCGACCATTTCCGGGTTCGAATCCACAAAACCCACGATCGCGAAGCGGCCCGCGTTGTTCAAGATGTCGAGCACCACGCGCCCATGCCCCCCGCATCCCAGGATCAAGCATCGTATCGGTTGGCTGGCTGGTTTCGACATCGGCAAATCGTTCCCTGACGCTCCCTGCCCTTGTTGTCTCAGCGACTCGGGCGGGGCGCACACCCTATCAAGCCTTATCGGACGCTGGGCGCCTATCCTGAACGAAATCCGTTGCGGCAAGCTCTGAAGGGGCAGATGGGCACTCTTTCCAGGCCGGGATTTCCGGACCCCAGTGGAATTGCGCCGCGGCAATGCCGATTTGACGGAAGGAAACCCGCCGCCTACGCTTTGGCGGACGCGAGGCACCACAGTTCATTTTGCCCAACTGAATGAACCAAACCGCACAGAATAATTCCAATAGTCCGGCCGGCGGCCTGATCACGCGGCCGTTCTTGGTCGCGGTTGCGCTGCTGGGCGCGGCGGTTGTGCTGGCGGGTCCGGTGGCGGATTGGTTGGATATCCAACGTGAGAAACTGCCCCTGCCGCTGCGAGCACCGCTGGGTTCGTTGAGCGAATCCGCGCTCGCGCCGTACCGGGTGGTGAAACGACATATTATCGATCCGGCCATCGTCAAGGTGCTGGGGACGAATCAGTATTTGAGTTGGACGTTGGAGGATACCGAAGTCACCGAAACCGATCCTCTCCGGTATGTAGAGCTGCTCGTGACCTACGATACCGGCGGGCACAACTTGGTGCCGCACACGCCGGACGTCTGCCGTCTTGGCGCGGGTTATCAACCGGCTCAGCCGCACGAGAACACCCAAGTCAATCTAACGCGATTGCCGGGGACCCGGGATGTTGTTCCGGTCCGGCTTTGTACCTTTGGCAAAACGGATGTGTTCCAGCGTGAGCAAGTTTCGGTGGTCTACACGTTTTTCTGCAACGGCGAGTTTCGCGAGACGCGAAACGGCGTCCGCATACTGATCAACGATCTTACCAACGTGTATTCGTTCTTTAGCAAGGTGGAAATCAGTTTCCCACGGGCGACGCGGACGCAGTGTTTGGACGGGGCGGCTAAACTGATGGATCGCGTCTTGCCGGCGCTGCTATCCAATCACTGGCCCGATTTCAACAAGGCCGAAAGCGATGCCCGGCGATCCACGCGGCGGGATGGCTCATAAGAACCCATGAGGAAATAAACGCGGATGGCCAAGAAACGACTCAACAAAAACCTCGTAGTTGCACTGACGTTTTGCCTGTTCGGTGCGATGCTCGCACTATCGGTTGTGATGTTGACGCAGCTTCGCCGCCGCGACCCGCAGTATTTCGTCGAACGCGCGGAGCAGTCCGCTCAAAGGGCGGAATGGAAATCGGCGGCGCTGTTTTACCGCAAGGCTTGGGAGAGAAGCGATGATGCAACCCATCTCGTGGCGCAGTGCGACGTGCTGCTGCATAGTGGTGAACTCAATTTGGCGCTGGCGGCGCTGGGGGCGGCGCTGGTCAATCAGCCGGACTTCACCCCCGCCCACATTCGGCAATTGGAGTTACGCCTCGAAATCGCAAACCTCTATCGAAAGCTCGAGGATTGGCAGAGGGTGTTCGAGGGAGCGGAAACGTTTCTGGCGTCCGCAGCGAAGCAGACCCCGGCGCAGGAAGCCATGGCGCATAACGCTAAAGGAATGGCACTCATCGCGCTGGCTGGCCGCGATGAATCGAACGCCGAACAGGGTGAATCCGCCCTTCGCCGGGCTGTGGAATTGGCACCGGGTTTTGTTGCGTTCACGATTGATCTGGCGGAGTACCTTGTTCGCGTTGACCGCTCCGAGGAGGGTAAGGCGCTGTTTGTCGATCTGATCGAACGACACGCGCAGCCCGGCGAAGACGCCGTCCATGTTCGTGCGCGCTACGGTGGCTGGCTCGCCAAGACACTGCAACTGGACGATGCCGAGCGGTATTTCAAGGATGCGATCGCACTCGCCGGAAATCAGGTTGCTGCGGTGCTCGAAGCCAAACTCGGCTACGGCACACTACTGGCACTGCAATGGGTACGAGCCCGCGACGCGGATGAACCAGGCGCTCAGGTCGAAGCGCTGTTAGACCGTGCGGAAGATATGCTGCGGGCGTGCATCGACCTGGACCCGGAAAGCTTTGACGCCTACCTTCAACTGGTTCGGCTGTACGGCTCCGCCCGGCGCCATCGCGATATAGTGGAGGTGTGTGAATCGCGTTTGACACGTGGATTCTCGCGTGAGGGCGTGGCCGGGCGGCGCAATCAGCTTGAGACTTTCAATCTCATGATCCAAGCTTCTACCGCTTGCACACATGAGGCCGTGACCGCCCAGAAGGAGGGGGATCAAGAGACGCGGCAACAATGGCTGACCCGCGCGGAGCAATACCTCGCAGATGCCCGAGGCGAGTTCGCCTCCCACCCGCGCGTGCTGAGCCAATCCGGTCAGCTCAAATTGGCGCGGGGGTTGGATCGTGAAGCGCTGGAAGACCTGCGGGCGGCCGACGAGGCGTACCGATCCTACGATACCATCGATTGGGACAGCAAACGCCTCCTGGCCCAACTCCATTTGCGGCTCAACGAAGCGGGCGCCGCAAAGATCGTGATGGAGGATGTTCTGCAAGTGGCTCGTCGTACGCGCCGCAACGACGTTTCGTTCTGGACCTTGTACGCGCAAGTCCTGTTTGCCACCAATGAGTTCCAACGAGCGCTGGCCATGACCGACCGGGTTCTTGCCTCCGTGCCCGATCACGCCGACGCCTTGCGTCTCAAAGCGGCGATTTACGAGCGTCAGGGTCGGCACGGTGACGCGGGGCGCATCGTCGAGGCCATCAGTGGAGACAAGGCCGTACGTGCCATGTTAACGGCACAACAACACGTGATTGAAGGCGACGTAGAGCAGACCATTGCGGTCCTGCTTGAAGCTCTGGAGGAAGCTCCCGGTGACGCGCGTTTGGTCGGCGCGGCATTGCGGTCTCTAACCGATCAAGGGCGATGGGAGGAGGCGCAATCGATCGTGACTCGGGCGCTGCAAAGCAAGCCCGGCGATCTGAAGCTTCGTCGCCTCCAAATCTTGGCACGACAAGATCTGTCGATTGAAAAACGCGCCGATGCAATTCTGGAGCTCATCGAATCGGAAGAGGACGCCTTTCAACGGTCCCTTGATCTGGTGGGTTTCCACGGTCGTCAAGGCGACTTTGATACGGCACTAAAGTGGATCGACGAGGCCTTGCGGCATCTCGTCGCCCAAGATACGCCCATCGCCCGAAACAGCACGCCGGGACAACACCGCGCTTTGCTGATGGCCAAGCTGCGTCTGGGTGCTCGTTTAGACAACGCTTCGGCCATGGCGTCCGCCCGCAATGAGTCCGTGCAATTCAACGTGGATGGCGCCGCGGGGCGCTCCATGGTCGGTCTGTACTTCATGTACACCCAAGAGTTCGATCGGGCGATCAGGAACCTGGAAGAGGCGATTGAGCTGCAACCGACGGACGTGCAGTCGCTTGTAGCTCTGGGACAGTGTTGGCAGGCGATCGGGCGCGCCGACGAGGCCCGCGATGCGTTCCAGGAAGCCGTGCGTGTTCACCCTAACTCCGGTATGGCACACAGAGGTCTTGCCAGTCTGGCGCTGCTCCGCGGTGACCGGACCACCTATGCCACCGAGCTGAAGATTTGCGAGCGGTTGATTCCGAGTGACCCGTGGGTAGTGGCTCGGCGCCTCGAGGAGCAGGAAGAGTCGGACCCCTCGGCGGCCATCACACGCCGGGAAGCCTTGCTTGATGGGCAAGACGATCACACGGAGAACCTGAAACGATTGGTAACGCTTTGCGAATCCGTCGACGATTTGACCAAGGCTGATCGTTACATGACTCGTCTTCTTGAAGAGAATCCCGGCGAACGCGACGTGGTGGTGATGGCCGGTCAATACTACCGCCGCACCGCGCGCCCCGATCAATCACTGACGATAACTAGAAATTATATCGCCACACGCTCGACACTCGAGGAAAAGGCCAACGCGCACATCCTCCTCGCATCGCACTTTTTGGGTACCGACGAGCTCGACCGAGTGGAGTCCACACTGCTGGAAGCTTTGAAAATCGCGTCGACCTTCGATCTATCCCACAGTCTGGCGGAGTTCTACCTGCGCCGACAGGAACAGCCCCGGCACGCTTTGCCCTGGTATGACAAAGCGATCGATCATGCTCGCTCGTCAAGTGCCAACCGCGTGGTCGAAATGATGGAGCGTCGTATCGAGTGTCTGATGCACCGCAAGATGAACGACCTGGAATCTGCGTGGGCGGGTATTCAAGCGCTGCGCGATGCCTATCCCGAGCATGCGCGAGCTTGGCTGCTGGAGAGCGAACTGCACGCCCGCAACGGACAAATCGACGCTGCCATCACCTCATTGTCGGACTATCTCGTGCATCGCCCCGGCGACGCCGCCGCGTTCTATCGGCGGGCCTTGTTTCACAACGCACAAGGCAACGTGCAGTCCGCCCTGGACGACCTGCGGGCGGCGAAACGCCTCGACCCGTTGGGCTCCGACCTGCGGCCACGTTTGTTGCTCGCTCGACTCTACCAGCAGACCGGGCAAGGAGACCAACGGGTCCACGAGCTTGAAGCGCTCGTTTCGGACATGCCAGATTCAACTGACGCCCTAGAAGCACTATCGTATGCTTATATCGATTCGGGACGATCGGCCGATGCGGAACGGATCGTCACCGCACAAATCAATCAATCCGCCCAACAGCCTGACGCACGCTGGTTTTTCTTGCGCGGTCGGGTCTCGATCGAACTGGGCGATCGGCATCGAGCACTTGTGGACTTCCAGCGCGGTGCGGAGCTCGAAGATTTCTCGCCCCAATCCGTCGTGAAGGTCTTGGAACTCTTCGCTCAGCTCGACCGACCTGCGGATGGCATCGGCTATTTTAGCCAGCACGTAGACGCCGACCGACTCACCGCGCAGTTGGCCGCGCGCCACGCGCTCTTGCTTGCGAAGATGGGCAGCGACTCTGAGGCGGTAGCCAAGTTTCGTGAGGCCATGAATCTTGCGCTCATCGAGGGGGCCATGGCGCGGGCGGACGTGGCTCAAAGCCTCACGGCCGCCTTTCCACCCGTAGCGCCGGCGTTTGACGCTGTGAATCAGGCGATCAAGCGGTTCGATGGGCAACCCGTAGCGAACGATTCAGTACGGAGTAACGATCGCATTCTCGTACATCTCTTTCGCTCGGCGCAGCGCAACGGCGAGGCGGTCGACCGTCTGTGGGCGCTGGTGAAAGCCAGTCCGAACGATCAAACGCGCGTCGGATTGCTGTTCGAATTGGGCGAATTATACCAATCGACGGGCGATTCTGCTGCGGCGCGCGGCGCCTATGAGCGGGGTCTGGCGTTGGAGCCGGACAATTGGAAAGCCCTGAATAACCTGGCCTATCTGCTTTCCGATGAACTGGGCGAGTACGAATCGGCTCGATCACTGGCCGAGCGCGCCGTCACATTGGAAGCCAACGCCGTGACGCTGGATACGCTCGGATGGATCAAAGTGGGGCTCAGGGACTACACGAGCGCCGTAGCTGATCTGAGTCGAGCCGTCAGTCTTTCCTCAAACGACCCGTTGGCGTTTTATCATCTGGGTGAGGCCTACCGAAGAAACGGGCAATTCGTAGCGGCGGACGAAGTGCTACAACGCGGGTTGAGCCTGGCCCGTGATGACTCGGATATCGCGGCCCGAATTCAAGAGTCGCGCGACCGCGCGGCGCGCACCGAACAGGATGAGTGAGTCGCGAAATGAAGATCGAGTCCGTCAGTCCGCAGGTGAAGTGTGGCACTGGCTTCCAGCGGATGTGTTCACCGGCAAAATGCCGGTGCCCCATAAATTGGCAGCCGATCTTCAACAGCCCGGTAGGTTTTCATCGATGCTAAGCGTTGCATACACGAACCGGAGCCGACCATGATTTGGCTTGTGCTCGGCCTCCTGTTGTTGTGTTCCGGGATCGTCTCCGCCTCCGAAACGGCGCTGTTCGGTCTCGACAGAAAAACCCTCAACGAATTTCGCGGCGAGGGGCCTTTGCGCCGCCGCGTCTACCGCCTGATGCAAAACCCTCGTCGCGTCTTGATGACCGTGTTGATGGTGAACACCGCAGTCAATGTGGCGATATTCGCCGTTTCATACGTGGCACTCAGACACATCGGAAACACTTCGATGGTCGTGGCTGCCTTCGCCGGATTGGCCGCACCGCTGGCGGTGATCGTTTTCGGTGAGGTCTTGCCCAAGGCGATGGCGTTATCGAACGCCCGTCGATTCGCACCATCCGCTTCAGGATTCATCAACGTCGCACAGACCGTCGTTGGACCTGCGCGGGCGGTGCTCTCCCGGCTGCTGGTCGAACCGATCACGCGCCTGTTGGCCCCCAGCACCCTCCCTGCGGATTCGGTGACCACCGACGAGCTTCGTCTGCTCGTGGAACAATCGGCACGCGAGGGAGTCATCAACTCCTCAGAAAACGATATGCTGCAATCCATCGTGGCGTTATCCACCGTCAGCGTGCGCGAGGTGATGACACCGAGGGTAGACATCCAATCCGTCGGGATCAACGATGATCGTGAGGCGTTGCTTTCAACGATTCACAGAACGCGCCTGCGTCGATTGCTGGTTCATGGACGGGATCTCGATGACATTCGTGGCGTGCTCTACGCACGAGATGTATTCCTCGATACCGCAACGACGAAACTGATTCGCCGTGCGCATTACATCCCCGAACAACTCAATCTCTTACAGCTCTTGCGCTTGTTTCGCGAAGAGCGCGTCCACCTGGGCGTGGTTGTCGATGAATATGGCGGCACATCAGGGCTGGTCACGGTTAACGATGTCGTCAAATGGATCGTCGGCGAATTGCCCGACGTCCAGACCATACGGCTTGAGCCGACGTTTGAGCGGATCGACGAAGACACTTACCAGCTCGGCGGCGATCTGAGCGTGCGCGTGTGGGCCGATCGGTTCGGCGTCGGCGAGGTCGATCGCAACATCCATACCGTCGGGGGATTCGTTCTCGCTCGACTTGGCCGCCTACCGCGAATCGGCGATTCCATTCGTTTGCGCAACCTAACCCTCACGGTTCGCACCATGCGCGGAAAACGGATTGAAACAGTGCGCTTGCACCGCCACACAACCCAGACAAGAGAAATAACGCCATGATTGGTGTGTTGATCGTGGCTATCGCCGTGCTCAGTCTGCTCTTGAGCGCCTTTTTTTCCGGCGCGGAGACCGGGCTGTATTGCATTAATCGACTGCGTCTTCATTTGGGCGTTCAAAGCGCCGATCCCATGTCGCTTCGCTTGGCGTCTATCATCGACGACGAATCCGGGGCACTTTCCGTGATGCTCATTGGCACGAACGTGTCAAACTACATATTGACTACCGCCGCGGTATATGGATTGGCCGAGATGGGCGGACTGAACGACACCCGTGCAGAGTTGTATGTCGTCTTGTTGCTAACGCCTATCGTTTTCGTTTTTGGGGAAGTCGTCCCGAAAAATTTGTTCCGGTTACACGCCGACACCATGATGGCACGAGGAAGCAGACTGCTTGGTTTGTTCAATGACGTGTTTCGTATGACCGGTATGGTCTGGTGCTTGGCACGCATGGCCGCGTTGGCCAATCGTCTTGCCGGCGGCCGTGACGCCGATGCCGCCTTGCTGGTACCCAAGCGACGCGTCGCGCGAATGCTGCAAGAAGCTCTGGTGACCGATCCATTCGGGCAGGATCAGTCCGATCTGATTGATCGGGTATGTCAATTGTCGGATACCAAGCTCCATAAGTTGATGATCCCGCGCAACGCCGTGATCACCATCGCCGCACACGCGGATCGCCGGGAACTGCTCCGTTGCGTTCGTCGAACGGGGCACGCTCGACTTCCGGTATTCGAAACCGATCGCCGCCGCATCATCGGCGTTGTTCGTGTCGACGAGTTGCTGCACGATGACGGGTGGCAATCGGTGATCGAGCGAATCCGTTCCATCCTCACTTTCGGACCGCACGAATCGGTCGCCTCCGCCATAACCCGGCTCCAGCGGGCGGGTCGCGGCATGGCCGTCGTAGCGGACCCCGGCGGTCGAATGCTGGGCATTGTCACGCTCAAAGACCTCGTAGGCGAGGTCGTAGGGGGACTTCCTGTCGATCATTGAATGGACTCTTGCCGCATCCTATAGTTGGATAGCGACCGGGGGTAGTCCGCGCCGCGAACCCGGACGTCGAATAGCACGATGGATTTCTGAGAAGGTTTTCTGGCCTACGGCGCGGCGACCATGGGGTACGAACACAAATGAATCGTCATCAGTCCCAATCGCTGTGCCGATCCTTACCTGGGATGTTCGTTCTGTGCGCCGGGTTGTCCTTCGTCGTGTCCGGCGTTTTGGCTGGGGAAGGTGAGCGCGAGGTGCGCGATACAACCATTCGCGCCGGTTCGTCCCAGACCATCGTTTCAATACGCGGACTACGACCGTCGCCGATTCACCGGATGGACGGAGTCACCACGTCGACGGCTTCGGCCGACCCACGTCCACGACCAAGGCTAGTCGGTTTTTCGCCGCTCGTGGCGATCACGACGACCGACGCCGGATTCCCCCTGGGGCACGATCTGGAATATGAGCAAAGCATTGAGAATTCCTACGTCGGCTCTCCGCTCAATGCGTTTGCAGAGCCCGGCTTCGTCATCGGGTTCCTGGATAGCGGCGCCGATGTGAACCTGGCCGCGGGCAGTTTCGCCGATCAACTCGGACTATTCGGCGCGAATCTGACATCAAACTCCATTCCCATCGGGGGTGTTGGTGGACAAATCAACGCGCCCATTACCATGCCCATCGGTTTCTTCGCGGCCGGGCTCTCCGCCATCGACGAGGTCGGCGCGCTTAACTTCGACGCTTTGGTGGGACACTCGAATGTTTGTGGGTTATCCATCCCGCCCATTGACTGCGGCGCCGGCGAAGCCGTCTCA
>Ga0214472_10001278_pt1 | contig 28671 bp, 19 predicted proteins | sample RVTome_6_FD_207662 | JGI IMG/M metagenome (GOLD analysis project Ga0214472, IMG submission 207662) | Soil microbial communities from uranium-contaminated site in the Upper Colorado River Basin, Wyoming, United States - RVT140D175 | ecosystem: Environmental > Terrestrial > Soil > Contaminated >...
CCGTCCAGTCCCCCGTTCACCTTGATCGTTCCGGTCATCGAGACCGTGGCGCGGCCGTTCACGCCCGGCACGGTGCGACACTCGCCGTTGACGCAGACGGTTCCCGCCGCCGCCGGCGCGGCCGCTCCCAGAACCGCCGCCAGCGCTACCAGCCGAACCCCAAGACGTCTCATGGCCATACCTCCCTGGTTTCCCCGTCTCTTTCTACCGCTTTTGCCGGAAATACGAAACTGGGCGATTCTTTGGGGTGGGAGGGATGAGCATGCAATTCACCAAGGGAACGACGATTCTGCTGGCCGGGACGAAACGAGGCGGACAGGCCGTCTCCTCGGTCACGGCCGCGACCATTCGATGAGCGAAACCCCGCCACGGCATCCGGATCCTTCGTTCGCGGCCGACGTCGCCGCCGCGTGGCACGTGTGGGTGAAGCATCCCTTGCTTCCGATCGTGACCGCGTTGCTGTGGCTGCCGTATCTTCTCCCCGAGCCGCTCGCCGTGTTGGCGCTGCCAACCGGAATCTTTCTGATCGGGTGGAACGGAACGCAGCGCATCTGGTATCTGCGCTCGTTCCGCGGCGGCACGATCGAAGCGTCCGAGGCGTGGCGGTTCACATGGCGATTCTTCGGACGCCATCTGGTCGTCGGGCTGGTGATCGGAGCGCCGATCATGCTGGCGTTTACGCTTGTGCCGTCGCTGCGCACGTTGGACCAGTTCGAGGAAGGCGCGGCGCCGACGTCCGTGGTGATCGCCGCATCCCTTGCCACGCTGGTGCTCGACGTCGTGTTGACATTCGTGATGCCGGCGCTCGCCTACAGCACGCGCAAGGTTGGCGAGGCGCTCGGGATCGGCCTGCGGATGCTCCGGACCGGGTGGCCCGGGCACGCCGCGTACGTGCTCGTTCCTCCGCTGGCGCTCGTCAGCCTGTCGCAGCTGACGGAGTCGCGATGGGGCGCCGTCGCAAGTCTCGCGGCGATGGCGGTGGGCCTGCTGATGAAAGGCGCGATCGCCGCTTACTACCTCCGCCGCCACGATGTCGGAGACGACGGGGCGGCAGTGCGTCGCCACGCGTGGGATCAGTGGGACAGCCCGCCGATACCGCCGAGTGTTCCGTAGGCCTACCGGTTGAAGCCGGGCGAGCGACTGTCGGATGGCGGATCGACCTTGTCGGGAACGGCGATGGCGGAGACGTCGTCGAGCAGGATCAGCACGTAGGGCGTTTCCTTGCGGACGGAGTCATCGGCGGCTTGGAGCAGCATCATGCCGTCACGACGCCACGCCAAGGAGCCGTGGACCCATCCGGCGCCGCCGCGCAGCGCGACCGAAACGGCGTCGCCTTCCTTGAGATTCTCTAGAATCGACTTTTCCACGGCTGATTCCTCCTACAGGTCCAACGTTCGGAAATATTCGATGGTACGGCGCAATCCTTCACGGACGGGGACGGCGGGTTCCCAGCCGAGCACCGAGCGCGCGCGCGAGATGTCGGGGCGCCGCACGTTCGGGTCGTCCACGGGACGGGGCGTAAAGACGATCTCGGACTTGGATTCGGCGATCTCGACGATCATGCGCGCGAGTTCGACGACGCGATACTCCTCGGGATTGCCGATGTTGACCGGCTGATGCTCGCTCGACTTCACCAGCCGCACGAAGCCTTCGATCAGATCGGTGACGTAGCAGAAGGAGCGGGTCTGCGATCCGTCACCGTGAACGGTGATCGGCTCGTTGCGCAGCGCCTGCACGATGAAGTTCGACACCGCGCGGCCATCGGTCGGCCTCATCCTCGGACCAAAAGTATTAAAAATGCGTACAATTCGTGTGTCAAGTGAATGTTCGCGGTGGTAGGCCATCGTCATGGCTTCGGCGTAGCGCTTGGCTTCGTCGTAGACGCCGCGCGGGCCGATCGGGTTGACGTGCCCCCAATAGCCTTCCGGCTGCGGATGGATCTGCGGATCGCCGTAGACCTCGGAGGTGCTGGCGAGGAAATAGATCGCCTTGTTCAGCTTGGCGATGCCGAGCGTGTGATGCGTGCCGAGCGCCCCGACCTTGAGCGTCGGGATCGGATGCTCGAGATAGTCGATCGGGGATGCCGGGGAAGCCAGATGCATGACAACGTCCACCGGCCGGTCCAGATAGAGCGGCAGCGAGATGTTGTGCTCGATGAACTGGTAGCGCGGGTTGTCGGCGAACATCTCTACGTGGTCGCGGCGGCCGGTCAGCAAGTTGTCGACGCAGATCACGTCCTCGCCGTCGCCGAGCAGCCGCTCGACGAGGTGAGAACCCAAAAAGCCGGCGCCGCCGGTGACGAGATATCGCATCGGTCGCGGAGTCTACCGAATCCGGGATACAGTCGCGCCGTGAGCTTGCTCGACGATCTCATGCCTCGCTACGAGGTTCGAAAGCGTTATGTGCGCCCCGTCCGCGCCCCGGCCGCGCGCGTCTGGGACGCGCTGCAAACCTACGACGTCGCGGCGGACTCGTCGGCGGCGACCAGGGCGCTGCTGCGGCTGCGCGGGCTGCGTCCCTCGTCCGGATCCGGGATCGGCGCGTTCGCCGGCTCCAGGTTCTCGGTCGTCGGCGAGCGGCCGGGCGCGGAGGTGGTCGTTGCGATCGCCGGACGGTTCTGGGCCGTGCGCGAATCCGGGGCGCTGGACCGGATCCGGGATGCGGCCCACGCCGCCCTCTATGACACGCCGGGGCGAGCCGTGGCGCTGTGGTCGTTCGAGATCGAGTCCGAGCCGGACGGGAGCAGCGTGCTGGCGACCGAGACGCGCGTGCGATGCACGGATGCGGCCGCGCGTCGCAGATTCAAGATCTACTGGACGGTGATCGAGCCGTTCAGCGGAATGCTTCGCCGCGACATGCTCCGCTCGATCGCGCGCAGAGCGGAGGGCGGCTGAAAAAGGTGCGTGCGGGGCGCCTCGCAGGGCACCCCGCACGCGGTCCTGGTCTTGCGATCTACTTCCAGGCCACCATGTAGCGCTGGCTGATGTTCCAGGCGTGATCGCGATCCTGCGTCGGGAACGCGACCCGGAACAGCAGGCTTCGCGGCGACGTCGAGCGGTACCAGAACTGGTAGTAGTTGCGCGACGTCAGCGTCTGCTTCGCCACGGTCACCCATGTGCCGCCCAGGTAGGCCTGGAACCAGACCTGCTTGCCGGGGTGAGCGGGCAACACCCAGCCGTTGATCTGGAACCACTGGCCGCGCTGCAGCGACGTCGAGCTGATCCGCGACGCAACCGCAACCGCCACCCATACCTGCTCGGGCGCGCTGGTCGAAGCCAGGTACGGGCCGTCGCCGTTGAAGATCGCGCGGTACTCAGCGTGACGATCGGGCTTGAAGTAGTACGCGAACCGCCCGTTCGAATCGGTCGTCGCGGTGACGAAGGACTCGAACACGTTCGTGCCCCAGATGCGACGCTGGATCGTGATCGTCTTTCCGCCGACACCGTCGTCGTTGCCGGTCAGGAAGCCGGTCATGTAGGTGCCGGCTCCAGCGACCAGCGAGTCGGGCGTCGAAGACACGGTGATGACGGTCTGCGTAATCGACTCGACGGTCATGTTCGACGCGGACTGTGCCGCCGCCGAGTTCCCGAAGCCGTCGATGGTCGAGACCTGCACCCGCAGAGCGCCGGTGTTGACCTCGGGAATCGTCCACAGATAGCCGCCGCCCTCGACGCCGCATCCCAGAGCGCCGTTGCGTCCCAGGTTCGACGCGATCAGGTGCGGGAACGAGGTGCCGCCATTGGTCGAGTAGCGAAGCTCGGCCGCGGTAAAGTCGTTGCCGGCCTCGTCGCCCGTCCACTGGATGCAGACCGTGTCGCCGCCGGCGAACGATCCCGCGTGCGGACCGGCCAGCGTGACGTTCACGGGCGAGTAGTCGGCGACGATGTCGAGACCCTCGCTCACCGTGCAGTTGCCTGCCGAGTCGCACAGGTTGACCGAAAGGGTGTGCGTGCCTTCCGAGATCGCGCTCTGCAGCGCCGCCGGGTCGGCGAACGCCGTGGTGAGCGTGATCGTGGATGCGTTCGCGTCGATGCCGGCGATCTCGACGGGCGAGCCGAAGGGCTCGTCGTCGAGGAGCAGCTCGGCGGACCCGCCGGTGGCCTGGCCGATGATGTGAAGCTGGCCGGGCGTGATCGCGGCGGTGACGGTGATGTTGCGCGTCTTGCTTCCGATGCGGTTCTGGGCGATCGCGATCGCGCCCGCTTCCTGCTGCGCGGCCGAAGCCAGGCCGGTCGGAGCGAACGGCGCGACCGTGTCGGCGACGACCGCCACCGGCGTCGCATCCACCTGGACGTTGCCGACGGTATCCTTGCCGCCGGTCAGCGTGATCGACGACGCGCAGCCGTTCTGCGCCTCGCAGGCCTCGGACGTCAGCGTGACCGTGCCGTCCCAGATGTGTCGGGCCGTGTTGCGGAACCCGTTGGTGTGATCGCCGTCGGCGACCGGACTGATGTCGGCGTCGCCGAACTTCACAACCGGTGCGATGTTGGCGTCCAGCGGCTCGCTGAAGGTCGCCGTTACCGAGACCGTGCCGGTGCCGAACGGGCTTGCCGGCGTGGTCGTGATGCCGGTGACGAACGGCTTCGCGCCGTCGATGACTTCCGGAGCGGCCAGCGTGAACCCGTCGGTGTTGGCGTTGCCCGCCACGTCGGCGATCGACCCGGCGAACGACAGGCCGACGTGGCCGGTGCCGTCCTTGGCGACGGTGATCGTGACCAGCTTGTCGCCCGCGACCGGGGCCGAGTCCAGCGCGCTGGAGCCGAAGCCGGATGCCGGCACGCCGTCAACCTCGAACGCCGCGGCGTCGAGCTCGGCTGCGTTGACCGGCTCGCTGAACTCGATCGTGACGCGGTCCGTCGCGGCGTTGTTGCCCGACGACAGCGACGTCGCCTTCACGACCTGCGGCGCGGCGCCGTCCGTCGCGTCGAAGGTCTGCGACTTGACCGGAGCGCCGGCGACATCGGTGGTGTTGCCGGTCGCCTGGTCGTAGGCGACCGCGGGTGTCGAGCCGGTCCCGAGGGATTCGGTGACGGCCAGCCGCAGCGTCGAGGTGTTCTGGCCGGTCATGCCGGTCGCGGGCTGGCCGGCGACCGTCCAGCCGGCCTGCGTGGCGCTCCCGATGACGGGTTCAGTCACATCGATACGGATCGTGTCGATCAAACCGTTCGTGTCGTTGTCGAGCGCCACCGACCCGATGATCGCCGGCGGAACCTTGTCGAGCGACTGGATCCCGGCGCTGCCGCCGAACGAGTCGGCGCAGGCACGATACGAGGCGCCGGCTGGGACGTGCGCCTTCAGAAGACAGTCGGACCCGTCAAAAGACACGACCGGGCGAACGCCCCCGCCCCACTGCACGCCGGCGACGTGAACCAGCAAGACCGAGTCGCCGGTCGCCCCGGTCGTCACCGACGCAATGGTCGCGTTCTGGGAGCCGCTCTTGACGCTGAACTTCGATTTGAGCGCGTCGGTTACGGTCGCGTCGTCAAGAGAGTGCTCGAACCGAACGGCGATGGCGTCGATGTACCCGTCGCCATTGTTCGGAGCGAGATCCTGGGTCTCCAGACCAGGATCAGCGTTGACATACAGCAGGTTTGTCGTGGCGATGCCGATCTCCCGACGGTAGCGATTCGTCGCTCCGAAATCTTGGTGGACCGCGTTGTTGGGCGTCGGGGCAACACTGTCGGTGATGTTCGCAGCGCCGGTCTGATCGATACCGACTCCGCACCCACCTGGGATAGCCGGCGTCTTGATCGTGGATCCGTTGTGCGCCGTCGGATCGACGAGCTTGACGCGCACGACGGCACTCGCCGGCCCGGACGCGGTCGGCTCCACGATCGGATCGAGGGTGGAACCGGTCTTGAGGCTTGGGAAATTCGTGCTTCCGGCCGGCTTGCTCGTCTCCTGCGCGTCCCCGTTGCAGACTCCCCCCACGAGCGCAGAGAACTTTACGGCCAACTCGAGATTGGCGATGCGAGCGGCCGCGGTCGCGCCGGCGACCTTCACCGGCTCGGAGAAGTAGAACTGCAGCTCATCCTGGGGAGTGTCGCTGTTCGGAGTGAAGATATTGGTGGCGCCGAAGTCTTTCGCCTTCGCGCTCATCAACACGGGGCCGGCCCCATCCACGATGGTCGGACTCGTCGGCTGGACGGACTGGGTTTCGACTTCCTCGCCGCTCGAGCCGAAAGCCTTCGCCTTCTGGGTCGCGACGGCTCGGTCGTAAACGACCGCGGGACGCAAGCCCGTGTCACCGCTGGTGCCCGTCCGAGGCGTCAGGTTCACCTGAAGCTGGGCGTTGGAGAGCCACTGGGAAGCGGGCGTGCCGGACTCGAAGCCGACGACGGAGAATCCGTTCGGCGCGCTGACGCCGGTGTCCATGATCGTGTCAAAGGTCACCGTGACCGCATCGAGGAACCCGTCACCGTTGAGATCCTTCGTCTCGATCCGGGTGATTTTCGGCGTCGTTCCGACGGCGAAGGATGCATGCGACACCAGCATCGTGGCGATGATGCACGCAAAAACGAAGATGGCCTTCAGCCCGCGTTTCGGTACGCGCGCGAAGGCGATGGTTTCCAGGACCTTATCGATCACGTCGGTTCACCCCTATGACTTTCTCCTGCTCGGACGGGACGGTTTCAGGGGTCCAAACGAGGGACGACGCCCCCAGTTGCAGACGCGTGTGGGGTGCATGCGGGGACAATCCGGCAATCGGGCAAGCGGATCAAGGCCGCACCGCGCCCGGTTTCGAGGAGATCGTGCGAATCGAACTCCGCGGAACCCCGGCGGAAGCCGGACACACCCGGCAGCCGAGAGTTTTACAAAGGGCGAAGCGGGCGGATCCGTCCGCGCGTGGTCATACTGTTGCGGCCTAGTGTTCCGTCTTGGAAGTCCCTGGACAAGGTCGCCGCATCCTGCGGCGCGAGTGCAAGGCGCGACGAGGGCGCATACCCGTAGGTATGCAACCGAGGAGCAACGCCGCAATCGCGTCGCAGGGGCGGCGAAGTGTCCAGCGACTTCCGAGTCGGGACGCTATCGACCGACGCCTTCGTAGCGGAAGCCGAGCTGGCGAAGCGTGTGCGGGTCGAGCAAGTTGCGGGCGTCCACGATCGCCGGGGCTCGCATCGAGTCGCGCAAGCGTTCGAAGTCCAGCCAGCGGAACTCGTTCCATTCGGTCAGCAGCAGGACCGCGTCGGCGCCTTCAGCGGCCTCGATCGGGCCGGGCGCGCGCTCGATCCCGAGCGTGCCGTAGACCGACTCGGCCACCACCGGATCGTAGGCCCGGATCGTCGCGCCGCGATCCATCAGCTCTTGCAGGACCGCGATCGCCGGCGAATCGCGAACGTCGTCGGTGTTCGGCTTGAACGCCAAACCCCAGGCCGCGATGGTCTTGCCTCCGACGCCGCCGGTGACCTTTTCGACCTTGTTCGCGATGATTCGGTGCTGCTGCTCGTTGACCTCGAGCACGCCGCGAAGGAGATGGAAGTCGTACCCGTTCTGCTCGGCGACGCTGATGAGGGCTTTGGAATCCTTCGGGAAGCACGAGCCTCCGAACCCGGGGCCGGGCTTCAAGAACTCGAAGCCGATGCGCGCGTCGTAGCCCATGCCGAGCGCGACCTCTTTGACGTCCGCGCCGACGGCGTCGCAGATGTTCGAAATCGCGTTGATGAACGAGATCTTGGTCGCCAGGAACGCGTTCGAAGCGTACTTGATCATCTCGGCCGTCTCGGGGTCGGTCACGATCAGCGGCGCCCCGAGCGAGCGGTACAGTTCGGTCAGCATCCCGGCCGCGCGCTCGTTTCGCGTTCCCATCACGATCCGGTCGGGGTGCATGAAGTCGAACACGGCCGAGCCTTCGCGCAGAAACTCGGGGTTCGACGCGACGTCGGCCTCGACGCCGGGGCCGAGCCGCTCGCGCACGATCCGCTCCACCCGCTTGGACGAGCCGACCGGAATCGTGGACTTGTTCACGATGATCTTGTAGGTCGAGATCAGCGGCGCGACGTCGGTCGCGACCTTCTCGACGTGCGACAGGTCGGCGCTGCCGTCTTCGGCCGGCGGCGTCGGCACGCAGATGAAGACGAACTGGGCCGGAACCACCGCCTCGGCGAGCGAGGTCGTGAACGCGAGCCGGCCGGCGGCGAGCCCCCGCTCGACGATTTCGGGCAGGCCCGGCTCGTGGATCGGGATCTGGCCGCTGCGCAGCTTCGCGACCTTCTCTTCGACGACGTCCACGCAGATGACTTCGTGGCCCATCTCCGCGAAACAGGCCCCGGTCACCAGCCCGACGTATCCGGTGCCCACGATTGCGACCCTCACACTCGTTCCCTCCAATAGTCGAGCAAATCCTTCAGCGTCGTCTCGAACGGGATCCGCGGTTCCCAGCCGGTCGCCTTGCGGAATCGAGTCGAGTCGGCCTCAAGCCGCATCACGTCGCTCGGGCGCGCCCGCTCGGGATCGACTTGCTTGGTGACCGCGACCGTCGCCATGTCGATGAGCGTGTCGAGCATGTCTCCGATTCGCCATGCGTTGCCGGTTCCGATGTTGTAGACCTCGCCCGGCTCGCATTTTTCCAGCGAGAGCACGTACGCGCGGATGATGTCGCGGACGTCGGTGTAGTCGCGGTAGGCGTCGAGATTGCCATGGGAGATCACCGGCTCGCGAAGCCCCTTTTCGATCTCGGCGATCTGCTTGGCGAAATTCGATTCGGCGAACACGTCTCCTCGACGTGGGCCGGTGTGGTTGAAGCTTCGCGTGCGGACGATGAACATTCCGTAGGACTGGTGATACTGGTAACCCATCAGATCCTGCGCGACCTTCGACACGCCGTAGGGCGACAGCGGCCGCAGCGGGTTGTTCTCCTTGATCGGCGTCTCGTCGGAGTAGACCATCCCGTACTCTTCGCTCGACCCGGCGATCTGGATGCGGCATTCGGTCAGTTCGGCTTCCCGAACGGCCTCGAACAGGTTCACCTGCGAGATGATGTTCGTGCTGAGCGTCTCGGCCGGGCTGGCCCACGAGGCGTGCACATAGGACTGCGCGGCCAGGTGGAAGATCCGTTCGGGCTGGAACGCCTGGATCACCTTGCGAACCCCGACCGGGTCGCGCAGATCGGCGTCGTGGAGGGCGACCTTGCCCTTGACGATCGACAGGTTCTCGTCGCGGGATCGCCAGCGGAACGTGCCGGCGACCTCGTGTCCCTGATCGAGGCAATACTCGGCCAGATGGCTTCCGACGAAGCCGGTCACGCCGGTGATCAGCACTCGCACGCGGTCTCAACTCCTCGGTTCGAAAGGGTTTCCGGGCGGTCGGACCCGGGGTGCCAGCGAGACTACCAGAGCCGCGCCCGGTACCCTCTAGGCCGTCGTGAAGATCGCCAACATCGTGGGCGCTCGCCCGCAGTTCATCAAGGCCGCTGCCGTGTGCGCGGCCGCACGCGCCGACGGCCGGATTCAGGACTATTTGATTCACACCGGCCAGCACTACGACGCCGACATGAGCGACATCTTCTTCACGCAGCTCGGCCTGCCCCGGCCCGATGTCGAGCTGGGGATCGGCTCGGGCCCGCACGGACAGCAGACCGGCCAGATGATGATGGCGCTCGAAGGGACGCTGTCGGACTTGGCCCCCGACGTGACGCTCGTCTACGGCGACACCAACACGACGCTGGCCGGCGCCTTGACCGCCCAGCGGCTGGGGATTCCCGTCGCCCACGTCGAGGCCGGTCTGCGATCGTTCAACCGAACCATGCCCGAAGAGATCAACCGGATCGTGACCGACCGGGTGTCCTCGATCCTGTTCTGCCCCACCAAGGCGTCGGTCGAAAATCTGGAACGCGAAGGGATCGCGGCGGGCGTGAACCTGGTCGGCGACGTGATGGTCGACGTCATGCGCGGTTCGGTCACGTGGGCGCGGATGGGAATCCTCGGCGACCTAGGGGTGCGGACCGGCGGCTTCTACTTGATGACGCTGCACCGGGCGGGCAACACCGACGATCACGAACGGCTCGAGACCATCTTGAAGGCGGTCGCGAAGCTTCCGCATCCGGTCGTGTTCCCCGCGCATCCGCGGACACGCAACAAGATGTCCGAGGCCGGCTTGGAACCCGAGGGGAATCTTCGGATGATCGAGCCGGTCGGCTATCTGGAGTCGCTCGCGCTGCAGATGCACGCCCGCGCGATCCTGACCGACTCGGGCGGCGTCCAGAAGGAGGCCTACTGGCTGGGCGTTCCGTGCGTCACGCTCCGCGACGACACCGAATGGGTCGAGACGATCGAGACCGGATGGAATCTGCTCGCCGGCGCCGATCCGGAGTTGATCGCCGCGGGCGTCGAGCGCTTCCCGCCCGAGGAGCGCCCGCCGCTCTACGGCGACGGCTCAACCGCGCGGCTGATCGTCGAGCGGCTCGCGGCCGGCCCGCCGTGGGGCGAGTCGATGCCGAAGCCCAAGCCGGTGCCGGTGCGCCGCGCCGCGGCGCGCGCGGTGGCCGCCGCCGCCACGAAGGCTTCGGCGAAGCCGCCGCCGAAGAAGAAGGGTGCCGTGAAGAAGAGCACGAAGAAGAAGGCATCGAAGTGAGCGCGCGCATCCATCCGACCGCGACCGTCGAAGACGGCGCCGCCATCGGCGACGGCACGAGCGTGTGGCATCACGCGCACGTGCGGGCCGGCGCGGTGATCGGCGCCGGTTGCGTGATCGGCAAGAACGTCTACGTCGGCGCCGGCGTCCACATCGGGGAGCGCTGCAAGATCCAGAACAACGCGCTCGTCTACGAGGGCGCGAGCGTCGGGGACGGCGTCTTCATCGGACCCGGCGCGATCGTCGCCAACGACCGGCGGCCGCGCGCGATCAACCCGGACGGCAGCGCCAAGACCACCGACGATTGGACGCGTGCCGAGGCGCGGATCGAGCACGGCGCCTCGATCGGCGCCGGCGCGATCCTGGTGCCGCCGCTGACCGTCGGCGCGTGGGCGATGGTCGCGGCCGGCGCGGTCGTCGCGCGCGACGTCGAACCGCAATCGCTCGTCGCCGGCAACCCGGCGCGGCATGCGGGCTGGGTCTGCGTCTGCGGCGCCCGGACCCAGCCCGGCGACGCGTGCGGCGAATGCGGCCGCATCCTGGAGGCATAGATGAGCACGAAGGTCGTCGTCGTCGGACTGGGCAAGATCGGATTGCCGCTGTCGGTCCAGTTCGCGCTGGGCGACTGCGAGGTGACCGGCTGCGACGTGTCCGAGTCACGAGTCGCCGCCGTCAATCAGGCCCGCAATCCCTTCCCCGACGAGCAGCACTTGGACGACCGGCTTCGCGCCGCGGTCAAGCGCGGCGGCCTGCGAGCCACGACCGACACGACCGCCGCCGCGCGCGACGCGGACGTCGTGATCCTGATCGTGCCGCTGTATGCCGGCGCCGACCACCGCCCCGATCATTCGATCATGGACTCGGCCGCCGACGCCGTGGCCGACGGCCTCCGCGACGGGACGCTGATCGTGGTCGAGACGACCATGCCGGTCGGCGCCACCCGGCGACTCGCGCAGCGGATCGCCGAACGGACGGGCAAGACGCCGGGCACCGACTTCTTCATGGCGTTCTCGCCCGAGCGCGTGTATTCGGGACGGATCTTCGCCGATCTGCTCGCCTATCCGAAGTTGGTCGGCGGGCTCGACGCCGAATCCGGCAAGCGCGCCGCCGCCTTCTACCGGTCGGTGCTCCCACACGTCGAGGTGCGCGAGCTGGCGAACGCCGAGACCGCGGAGATGGCCAAGCTCGCCGAGACCATCTACCGGGACGTCAACATCGCGCTCGCCAACGAGCTGGCGCGCTACGCCGACGGACGCGGCATCGACATCGCGCAGGTGATCGCCGCGTCGAATTCGCAACCGTTCAGCCACATCCACTCCCCGGGCGTCGGCGTCGGCGGCCACTGCATCCCGCACTACCCGTGGTTCGTGATCGCCGACGACCCCGACGCGACGCTCATGCCGGCGGCGCGAGCGATCAACGACGGGCAGCCCGGCTGGGTGCTCGACCGCGTCGCCGACGCGATCGGCGGGCTCGACGGAAAGCGAGTGCTGGTGCTGGGCCTGTCGTATCGCGCCGGCGTGAAAGAGCCGACCTCGTCGCCCGGCGTCGATCTGGTGCGGTTGCTCGCGCAGCGCGGCGCGACGGCGCACGCCCACGATCCGCTCTTCGACCGCGACGAGATCGAATCCCTCGGCGCCGCGCCGGCTTCGCTCGACGATCTGGGCGAGTTCGACGCGATCGTCGTGCAGGCCGCGCACGCCGAGTACGCGAGCATCGACTGGACCCGCTGCAAGCCGGGATGCGCGGTCGTGGACGGGCGAGGGACGCTGGACCGCGCGACCGTCGAAGCCGGCGGCGCAACGTACATGGGAATCGGCCGGTGAGACGCCGCCGCCGCGTCCTGATCGTGACGCACTCCTACTATCTGCGCGACACGCGGCCGCGCCGCCACGCCGAGGCGCTCACCGACGCCGGCTTCCGCGTGGACGTGCTGTGCTGCCGCGACGAAGGCGAATCGTCAAAGGAAGAGCACCGGGGCGTGCGGATCCACCGCCTGCCGTTTCGTCGCGAGCGCGGCGGAAAGGCCCGCTACCTGTTCGAGTACGCATCCTTCGTCGTGGTGGCGGCACTGGCGATCGCGGCGATGCATCTGCGCCGCCGATATGCGCTGATCTGGATCTTGTCCATTCCGAACGCGATGGTCTTTGCCGGGATCGTCCCGCGGGCGATGGGAACGCCGGTCGTCCTGGACGTGCGCGATCCGATGCCCGAGTTCTTCTCCTCCAAGTACGGGCTGTCGCCGGACTCGAGGATCTACCGGGCGCTGCTGACCGAAGAGCGTCTCTCGCTTCGCTTCGCGAGCCACGTCGTCACCGTTCACGAGCCGCTGCTGGAGGCGCTGCTGCGAACCGGCGTGCCGCGCGGCCGAACCACGGTCGTGATGAACGCGCCCGACTTGCGCCTGCTCGACGTTCCCGATCGCTCGCTGCGCGATCCCGACGACCGCACCGTCTTGTACGCCGGCACGATCGCCAAGCGCTACGGCGTGGACGTCGCGCTGGAGGCCGTCGCCATGTTGCAGAGCCAGATTCCCCGGATCCGGCTGCGACTGGTCGGCGACGGCGACCTGGTGCCGGCGTTGCAGGCGCGGGCTCGCGCGCTGGGCATCGCCGACCGGATCTCCTTCGACGGTCCGGTGCCGCTGCCCGAGATCCCGGCGATCGTCGGACAATCGTGGGTCGGCGTGCAAGCCCACCGGCTCGATCCGCTGATGCGCTTTTCGACATCCACGAAAGTGCTCGAGTGGTGCGCGCTGGGCCTGCCGGTGGTGGTGTCGCGCACCGACGGCGTGACGCATTTCTTCGGCGACGACGACGTCACCTTCGTCGAGCCCGGCGACGCACACGACCTCGCCGAGAAGCTGCTCGAACTCCACAAGGATCCCGCTGCGGCGACCGAACGTGCGTTGCGGGGCCGGATCACCGCGCTCGAACGCTTCGACTGGGATCGCGAGAAAGCCACGCTCATCATGTTGGTCAAGCGCCTCGGGGGATCGGCGTGAGCGTGGCGCTCGTGCTCGGCGACCCGCGCGATTTCGCGCCGGCCGCGGCGCTGGCCGCCGGCGCCAAAGAGCGCGGCCTGCGTGCGCCCGTCGTCTCGGCCGGGATCGTCTCCGGCCCCGACTCGGCGCTCGTCGAGCCGATCGACGTGCAGGTGCTGCTGGGCCGCGGCTCCCCCGCCGTGCGCGAGGGCCTTGCGCTGATGGGCTTGGAGCGAGAGATCCTGCGGTTGCGGCCGGAGGCGATCGTGGTGTTCGGGCCGCACGAAGTCGGGCTCGCCGCGGCGCTCGTCGCGGCGAAGGAAGGCATCCCGCTGTGGTACGCGGGCGCCGGCCGCTGGGCGTTCGCGCCGCGCAATCTCGAAGACATCGGCCCGCCGCCCACCGACGAGGATCTGATCGCGGTGCTTGCGACCGGCATGCTCTCGGCGACCGAGTTCGCCGCCACCGCGCTCGCCGCGGCTCGCCACGACGTCGGACGGATCTGGGTGACCGGCCCGCTGGAAGCCGAAACGCTGGAGCGGCATCGCGACGAGATCGAAGCGGAGAACGCCTGCGCCGACCACGACGTCAAGCCGGCCGGCTACGCGGCTGCGTCCGTCGCCGATCGTTCGGTGCTCCCCGGCCAGCCGCTGCCGATCGTGGACCTGCGCGACCTTTCCTACATCGAGCGCATGTCGCTCGCGGCCGACGCGAGCGTGCTCGTCACCGACGACGACCGGATGCAGATCGAAGCGTGCCTGCTGGGTGTGCCGTGCCTGGTGCTCGCCCCGGCCTCGCCGCTTCGCGAGACGCGCGGCGTCGGTGCGGCGAAGCGCTGCCCCGCCGATCCCGCTTCGATCGCGCTGGCCATCGCCGAGCAGGCCGCGCGCACGCAGCGCGACTGGGACGCACCGCCGATGTTCGACGCCGACGTGTCGGCGCGGATCATCGCACTCGCCGCGCCACACGCAGCTCGCGCAGCCTCACTTCGGGACTAGCCGTCAGTGCCAGTCCACGCGGCGGTTCACGCTGGCGTTCCAGGCATGGTGGAAGTCGCTGGGTGTCACGGTTCGAAACAGCAAGCCGCCGGGCGAGCGCTTCACGACGCGGAACCGATACCACGACGTTCCGCTCCCGCGGGTCGTCGCGATCGTGCGCCACCCGCCCGGCGTGAGCTGCTGCAGGTACACGGGATGGCCCGGATGCTCGGGCAGGATGCGGCCGGTGAACACGACCGTCTGCCCGGAGCGAAGCGACGGCGAAGAGGCGTTCAGGTGCAACCCGACGCGAACGTCGGCGCGGTCGCTGCCGCTCACCGCCGGCGTGAACGACGCGTCGCCGGCGAAGACCGCTTTGTATTCGGTGTGAAGGCTCGGCGCGGCGGTCGCGATGAACAAGCCCAACTCGTCGGTGACCGGCACCGCCACGGGTTGCCACGCATCGGGCCCCGTCCCGACCGGCCGCGCGGAGATCAGCACCGACTTGCCCGGGATGCCGCTGCCGCCGGCGGCGAGCGTCCCCGAGATCGCGAACTGCGTTCCCCACACGCCGATCTCGGGGGACACCAGGAGCGAAAGCGTCGGAGCGGCTTCGATCCAGTTGAGCGCGACGTCGGCCCGGCAGATCCCCGCGGACGCACCGGTCGGATCGCCGGCCACGCGCCCGCAGTCCGTCTCGTGGGGCGACAACGACGCGGCAATCGTTTGCGTCCCGATCTCGCCGGCGGCGGTTTGAACGCCGGCCGTCGCCGTCCCGGCAGGTCCGGTCGTTGCCGTCACGCTCTCGACCCCGCCGGAGAATCCGCCGGCGCCGCCGGCCGAGAACGCGATGCCGACGCCGGGTGCGGGATTGGCGAAGCGATCGAGCACCGTCGCCGTCACGACGCTCGCCGATCCCGACGCCGGGTTGACCGGCCCCGCAAGGGCGATCGTGCGCGCCGCTCCGGCGCTCCACGCCGCCGTCCCGTCCGCCACCGTCGATGCGAACGAGGCGCGAACGGTCGTCGTGCCGGCAACGGTGGAACGCAGGAAGGTCTGGTTGATCTCGCCCGCGACCTGCACGGCGACCGCGGTCCCCAGGTCCTGCGCGCCGGTCGCGTCGGTGAACACGCCCGGCCCGCCGATGATCGTGAACGCGACCGGACCCGGTGCCGATCCGTCCGCGGCGTCGAATCGCGCCGCGCACACCGCGCGAACCCCGGCAACCTCGATCGCCACGGCCGACGAGCTCCATGTCGCTTCGTCGATCGGAGCGGCCGCGTCGCCGTCGCAGCCGCTCATGTCCAACCGAAGCCGGGACGGCCCGTTGCCCGCGGAACGCCAGTCGATCGTCGCGGTCGCGAGCGGCTCGCCGTCGTCGGCGACGCTATCGTGGTCGGCATCCACGAGCGCCCGGACCGTATCCAGGGTCGTTCGCACGCCGGTGTAGGACACCGTGCAGAATCCCGACGCGTTGGTCGTGCACACGCCGATCACGCCGGCCGGGGTGAACTCGTTGCCGTCCAGATCGTCGATCGCGTGTCCGCCGTCGATCACGCGCCAATCCACGACCACGCCGCTGACGGCCGCCCCCGCGCCGTCGCGAACCGTTGCCGACGGCGAGTACGAGTCCCCCGACGCCATCGTCTCGATCGTGGGGGTCACCGCGACCGACGCGGCCGCCGCAGCGGCAGCGGCAGCCGCATATGCCCCACGCGCCGGCAACGCGAGCGAGGCAAGCGTCACCATTGCAATCATCACACGGCGACGCACAAGCCTTCACCCCCCAGAACAGGCCGAAAATGCATCGGTTCGATCCTACGACGAAGGCCCTGCCAACGCAGCGAACGCCGAGGAGATCAAAACCAGGTGACGCGCCGGTTGATGCTCACGTTCCAGGCGTGGTCGGCATCGCTGCCGATCGCGACCCGGTACAGCAGCGACGCCGGCGATCCGCGACGCACCGTCAGCCGGTACGACGAGGTGGCGTCCAGCACCGCCGACGCAACCGTCTTCCAGCCCGATCCGGTGAGCTGCTGCAACGCGACCCGGCTTCCCGGGTGCGCCGGCAGGACGCGTCCGGTGAGCGAAGCGGCGGCGCCCGCCGGGACGCGCTCGGCGGAGGCGTTGAAAAGCACGCCCGGCCGCACCGCAAGACCCGTCACGACCGCCTCGGCCGGCGGATTGCCGGCAACGCTCGCGCGGTATCGCGCGTTCGCCGAGGGTCGATCCACGATCGTCAGGCGGCCCTGCGCGTCGGTCATGCCGCTGGCCGGCGAAACGAACGCCGACCCGGGCGAGGCCGTCCACGCCTGTCGCGCGATGGTGACGACGCGGCCGGCGACCGGAAGGCCGCCCGACGTCAACGTGGCGGTGACGGTAAACGCCGTTCCCCACACCGCCGCCGACGGCGCGGCTCGAAGCGTCAAGGTCTGCGCGCCGAATCCCCACTCGATCGCGGCCGTCGCGATGCACACACCGGCCGGAGCCGCGGGATCGGGAACGCCTTCCCCCAGCCCACAGTCGGTCGTGAGCGAGGACAGCACTGCGGTGATCGTCTGGGTTCCGGTCTCGCCGGCGTTGGAGGAGACGCCGGCGCGCGCTTCGCCGGAGTCGCCGGTGGTGACGGTCATCGACGACGACTCGTTCAGGAACCGGCCGGATCCGGCTTCAAGCAGGCCGACGTCCACGCCCGGAACGGGGTTGCCGTATCGATCGCGAACGGTTGCAACGGCCTCGACGGTATTGCCGCTCGCGCCGGCCGGCGGCACTGCGAGCGACACGCCGCGCGCACGCGCCGCGCTCCACGGCTTGCTGCCGAGCGTCTGCGCGCCTTCCGCCGTCGCCCGCACGACCGTCGTTCCCGTCTGGATCGATGTCAGGTATGCGAACACGTAGGCGCCAGACACGTCGGCCGTGAAGACGCTGCCGAGATCCTGCAGTCCGGTCACGTCGGTGAAATGGCCGGGACCGCGAACGATGGAGAAGTGGACCGGTCCGGGGCTGAGCGCGTCGGCGTTGTCGAACCGGGCGGCGCACAGCGCGACCGGCCGCGCCGGGCCGACTGTGTCGGCGGTTGCCGTCTCGGTCCAGCCGGTTTCGACGATCGGTGCCGACACGTCCGCGTCGCAGCCTTGCATGTCCAGCCGGACCGTCTGCGTGCCTTCGCCGACTGCGACCCAGTGAATCGGCACGGTGATCTGAATCTCACTCGGGTCGAGCACGGCGTTGCCGTTGGCGTCGACGAAGGCCTGCAACGCATCCTGCGTCACGACGGTGCCGCGGTAGGAGCGTTCGCAGCGACCGGCGGCGTCGGTGTCGCACGAGCCGACCACGCCCGGCGGCGTGACGCCGATCCCATCAAGGTCTTCCCCGCTGTGGCCGCCGGCCGCCACGCGCACGATGACCGTTGCCGCCGCGATCGGATCGCTCGCCGCGTCGCGGACCGCGACTGATGCGGTCAGCATCGAGCCGACCTCTTTCGTGTCCACGATCGGCGACAGCTCGATCGTCACCGCAAGCGCCTGCGCCGCCGACGCGGCCGGCGCGATCGCCGCCACCATCAATCCGGCCAGAGCACCACAGATGAGCCGTCGCATTCGAACCTTCCCCCCGATCTCGATCCGCCGCCAAACCGCCCTATTGTCGGGAATCGGCGGCCGAACGGCCAGAGTGGGAAAATCGACGGGAGCGGAGAGCGTGTTTTCGTGGCCCGCTCTAGAACAGAGCCCAGAGCGTGATGCCGTCGAAGAGGACGTCCCCGGTCGGGTTCTGGGCCATCGCGTAGACGTCGATGCGATCGTAGGCCTTGTCGGCCCTGACGAGCATCTCTTGATGAACCCAGTCGTGCGCCGTGGTCGGGAAATACGAGTTACGCCACGTCGTGGAGCCGTCGCGGTTGCGGAACCCGATCGAAAGCCACACCGGCGACGACGGATTGTCCGTCGCGGTCTTGTTCCATCCCGAAACCAAAATTTGCACTCCGGCGGACCCACCCGAATTCAGGCTCACCTTCAGCCCCTTGCGGCCGCCGGCGCCCAGCTTGAGCGCCGTGGTCGCGTCGCGGACCGTCGTCGTCGCCAGCGCGTCGGTCGCGTCCACCCACGTCCCCGTCGTCTCCCACGGCGCCTGCCCAGTGTCGAACGATCCGTTCGGAATTCGGTTCTCGCGCAGGCGCAGCCCGTCGAAGTAAATGCTGCCGGTCTGCGCCGACACCGCCACGATCACGTCGATGCTGCGGAAGCTCTTGACGGCGGCGACGTGGTTTTCGGCGTACTCCCATTCGTGCGAGCCGGGAGTCGCGGCCGTCGTGGCGACGCTTCGTGTGCCGTCGTAGTTGTTGAACGCGACTGTGATCGCGGTGAACCCCTCGGCCGACGCGTTGTCGGCCTTGGTCCAGCCGCCGATCCGGAACATGCGGCCGGGCGCTCCCGTAACCGGAACGCGCTGCGACAGGCTCTTGGTGCCGCCGGCGAAATGCATCGAACGCAATCCGTCCACGAAGATCGCCGTGCTCGGTCCGTCGCCGGCCCCGAGCCCGGATCCGGTCCAGGAGGCCGTGCCGATGTCGAAGGACGGATTGGCCAGCGAGGTGTCGAAGGCGCGCAACCCGTCGAAGTACACGTGGCCGGTCTGATCGTAGAAGACGCCGTAGAACTCGGCGCGAGTGAACACCTTGGGCGCCTGCACGACGCGCTCGACGTATTGCCATTCGTGTTCGCCGCGCGCGAACTCGATCGCGTTCCACGTCGTCGAGCCGTCCGCGTTGCGCAGCGCCAGGTTCAAAAGGATCGGGCCGCCGCGCGTGTTGGTCGCCACCGTCCGCGCCCAGCCGCCGATCACGATGCGCCTGCCCGGCCCGCCGGCCATCGACATCGTCTGCATGATCCCCTTGCGGCCGCCACCGGCCAGGTGCATCGAGCGAGTCCCGTCGCGCACCGATCCGGTTGCCGGCCCGTCGGCGTTGCCGATCGGTCCGTAGCCGGTCCAGGTGGACCAGCCGTGCTCGAACGAGCCGTTCGTCAGCATGTTGCCGATGTCCTCGCGCCAGCCCGACAACACCTCGATCGTGATCGTGATGCCGACGTCGTTCATCCAGGTGAGCCCTTCGACGAGCGGCCGCAGCGTCTCGGTGTAGGTGCCCGGCGCGACGTTTTCGGCGTGCAGCACGAAGCGGAACTCGGCGACTTCGCCGGGACCGACCGTGGTCGCGGTGGGACGAGGCACGTTCTTGGTGATCCGAACGGGTTTGGTCGGCGTGATCCATTCGGGGCCGGCGAAACGGCTGCCCTCCCCCGACGGGATTGCCAGTCGCTCGCTGGAGTTGACGCGCCACTCGTGGTTTCCGATGTTCTTCAGATAGACCGCGACCGGAATCGTCGAGCCGGCCGGCGCCGACACCGACGCGCTGTGGTTGATCAATTGCGCGGCGTAGGTGCGGACGTTGAACCAGTCGCTGCGCAGTCCCATCTTCGATCGGAACGTCCCACCGGAGATCGTGACGCTTCCGCCGGTGCCGGTGATCACCATCTCGGTGACCCGGCCGCCCCAGTCGCCGTACCCGTTCCGCTTCGTCACTCGGATGCCGGTCAGCGATCCGATCGACGGCCATGCAGTCTGGATCGACGGAACGGCCAGGCGCGTGTTCCAGGTGTGATACGGCGAGACGCTATCGGTCGGATCCGGCACCGCCTGCTGGTAGGGCTGCGACCCGGTCGTGGTGTAGCCGCCGGTCGAGGACGAATATTCGGCCAGGATCGGCTTGCCGCCGTAGACGATCACCTTCCCGGCCGTGGCTTCCACCGCCGCGTTCGACGCCGAATGCTCCAGCGCGCGCGGGGTCTCCGACGGCGTCGCCGCGGTCGCGAAGCCGCTGTAGACCTGACACGACGTGGTGGAGCAGATGTCGTAGAGCTTGTTGCCGGCGCGAGCCGAATCCTTCTTCGAGGCCGCATACGTGCGCGCGGCGACCGATTGCGCGCGGACCGCTTCGGCCGGCCACGTCGCCGGAACCTCGCGCGGCACGACGCCGTACAGGTATGCCTCCATGCCGAGTTCGTTGATCGCCAACATCGAGTCGGATCCGCCGGGAAGTCGCGCCTCCATCTGCCCCCGGTAGTAGGTGACCGCACCGCTGGCCCAGACAAGTCCCAGTGGTTCGCTGCCGGGACGGAATTCGGCGGGGCCGCCGCCGCTGGCGATCGTCGTCCACGGGCCCGACCGCGACGCGGATTTCTGCACCACGACCTGCGAGCCACTCGCGGCCGCGCGCAGGAACGGCTCCGACGCGGACGAGTCGGCGATTTTCGCGCCTCCCGACCACCAGACGCTCATCGGCGACTTCGCGGTCATCAACACATCGGGCGAATCCTCGACGAGCACGCGGATCGTTTCGGGCGCGCGGGTTGCGATCGCGGTGTTGCGATAGTAGTGCGCGACGATCTCGCTCCAGCTCTTGCCTTGATCCGCCAAACCCTTTGCGCCGTATTGCCCCATCCCGCGGCCGTGGCCGTAGCCGTGACCGTCAACGCCGACGTAGCCGTCGGCGGGAAGCGTCTCGCCGGCGGCGCTGCTTTGAAGCGGCGCAAGGATGGCGGTCGCGATCAGCGCGACGGCCGGCAGGATTCCGCGGCGGCGGGATTCACGGAAAAACATTCGGAACATCAACCGTCAGATGCTATCACTCGCAACAGCGAGATTCGGGATTCCGAGGCAGGCAAGCAACCTTCGGGCTCAGAAGACGTTGGCGCTCATCGGGACGGAATCGGGCGATGTCGCGGCGTTGCTCGCGATCATCAGCGTCGCGGACTTCGCCCCTCGCGACGTGACGGCAAGCCGGACCCCGATCGAGCACGACGCACCCGGCGCGACGCTTGCGCCCGTGCACGTGTTCGACGAAACCTGGAACTCCGACGCGTTCGGTCCGACGATCGTGACCGCACCGACCGTAAGCGTCCCGTCACCCGAATTCGTCACCGTCACGGTCTTTGCCGGGACCGGCCATCCCAAGAACGTCGTGCCGAAGTTCAGCGACGAAGGGGACAGGGACACGGCCGGCGAGGTCGGCTCCGCGCCCGTCCCGCTCAGCGCAACCGCATGCGGCGATCCGGCCGCGTTGCTGGGAATCGACACGGCCGCCGTCTTGGCGCCGGTCGTGACCGGCGCGAAATTCACGCCCACGGTGCACGTCGCGGCCGGAGCGACCGTCGCGCCCGAGCACGTGTCCGACGGCTTGCCGAACTCGGCCGCGTTCGATCCGCCGAGCGTGACCGATCCGACGACAAGGTTCGCGGTCCCGGTGTTCGTCACCGTCAAGGTCTGCGTCGGCGCCGTCGATCCCGGCGCGACCGACCCGAACGACAGCGCGGATGTCGACAGTCCCACGGCCGGCGCCGGCGCGGCCGACACGCCGCTCAGCGCCACCGCGTGCGGCGATCCGGCGGCATTGCTCGGAATCGAAAGCGTCGCGTTCTTGGTTCCTTCGGTCACCGGCGAGAAGTTCACGCCGACCGCGCAGGTCGCGGCCGGAGCGACGGTCGCGCCCGAGCACGTGTCCGACGGCTTGCCGAACTCCGCCGAACCGCCGATCGTGACCGTGCCGACCACGAGGTTCGCAGTGCCCGTGTTTGTCACCGTCAGGGTCTGCGTGTCGGCCGTGCTCCCCGGCGGCGTCGAGCCGAACGTCAGCGACGACGACGACAAGCCGGCCTGCGGCTCGGGATCGGTCGTTCCGGTGCCTGCCGCCGGCGCTCCGATCTGCCCCCGGTTGGTTGCGAAGACCGCGCCCGAATCCTTGAACCCGCCCGAGGTCGGCGCGAACGTGATCTCGATTTCGCAGAACGCGGTTCGCGGCAACGACCGCCCCGAGCACGCGTTGGCCGTCAACGCGAAATGCGCCGGATCCAGCCCGCCGATCGACACGTTCGTGACCGACAGCGACGACGACGCAACGTTGGTGAGCCGGATCGTCTGCGACGACGCCGCGCCCACCGCCGCGCCCACCGCCTGGGTCCCGAGCGACACCGGCATCGGCGAAACGGAATAGACCGTCGAGATTCCGCTGGTGCTCAGCGAAACGCTTGCGCCGCCTGCATTCGTGGGAATGGAAAGGCTCGCCGACTTCGATCCGAAGGTCGTCGGAGCGGCCCGCATCGTCACGCGGCACGTCAAGCCGGGCGCGAGCGAGGCGCCGGAGCATTCATCGCTCGCGATCAGGAAGTGGCTCGGCGCCGTCCCGCCCAGCGTGAGCGTCCCGATCGTCAGCGGGGCGGTGCCGGAGCTGGTGACGGTGACGGCCTTCGACAGCGTCTGCGCGCCGGTCTTGACCGAGCCGAGCGCGAGGCTCGTCACCGAAAGCGTGCGGCCGGGTTGCGGCGCGACGCCGCTCCCGGAGAGCGGAATCGACAGCGGCGATCCGGTCGCGTCGTGGGGAAGGCTCAGCGCGGCGCTGCGCCCACCGCCCGCGGCCGGCGTGAAAACCACCGACGCCGCGCAGGTGCCGCCGGCAGCGACGACCCCGCCGGAGCAGGTATCGGTCGAAAGCGCGAAGTCGCCGGCATGCGTGCCCGTGATGCCGGCCGCGCCGAACGTCACCGGATCCGTCGTCCCGTTCGTGACCGTCACCGTGAGCGGCGCACTGGTGGTTCCCGTCCCGACCGAGCCGAACGACAGCGACGCCGGAGCGGCCGTGACGGCGGCGCCGGCTCCCGCGAACAGCAGCAGGTTGGGAGAGCCCGGCCCCGGATCGATGACCTTGCCCGGCGTGGCTGCGCCGAGCAGCGCCGCGGCGATCGTGGCCGGCGACGCGCCCGGGCTCCCTTGCAGCAGCAGGGCGACCGCGCCGGCGACGTGCGGCGACGCCATCGACGTCCCGCTGATCGTAGCCGTGGCGGTGTTCGAGGTGTGCCACGCCGACGTGATCGACACGCCCGGCGCGAACAGATCCACACAGGTTCCGAAGTTCGAAAACGACGCCCGCGTGTCGGAGGAGTTGGTCGCCCCGACGGTGATGGCCTCGGGCGTGCGGGCGGGCGAGTAGAAGCACGCGTTGTCGGCGTCGTTGCTGGCGGCGACGGCGTAGACCACGCCGGCCGCGATCGAGTTGCGCACCGCATTGTCCAGCGTCGTGCTGGCGCCGCCGGCGAGGCTCATGTTCGCGACGGCGGGGAGGATACGGTTGTTGGTGACCCAGTCCACGCCGGCGATCACCCCCGCGAACGTGCCCGAACCGCCGCAGTCCAGGACGCGCACCGCGACAAGGCTGACTTGCTTGGCGACGCCGTAGGCGGTTCCGCCGGTCGTGCCGGCGACGTGGGTGCCGTGACCGTTGCAGTCCGAGCCGTTCCGGCCATCGCCGATGGTGTCGGTCCCGATGGAGGCGCGCCCGCCGAAGTCGTTGTGCGTCGCGCGGATCCCGGTGTCGATGATGTAGGCGCGCACGCCGGACCCGGTCGCGGTGTAGGTGTAGGCGTTGTTCAGCGGCAAGTCTCGCTGGTCGATCCGGTCCAGGCCCCACGGCGGCGAGGTCTGGGTGGCGACGGCGCGGACGACACCGTCCTGCTCGACGCGTTCGACCGCAGGAAGAGCCGCGATCGACCGCGCGGCTTGCTCGCTCGTCCGGATCGAAAAGCCGCGGATCGCGCCGGTATAGACGTGACCCAAGACTCCGCCGAAGCGGGTCGCCAGGTCCAGCGCGGCGCTTCCCACACCGCTCGGCTCGATGTCTTTGAACGTGACGATGTAGGACCCGGGAACCGGTTCGGACGGTCGAAGGATCGGATCGGAGGACGCCGCGCTTGCGGGAAGCATGTTCCCAATCGGAAGGAGCAAAGCAACCAGACTCGTGAGCACGGCGGCGCGCCGCGAAGCGCGGAAAACCGAGGAAGTCTGTAGGGATCTCATCCGATGCACAGGGCCGCCCCCTGTATCGGCAACTGTATCACGGCGCCTTGAGGCGAAAGCGAGCACTCGGGTGAAATGCCGCGCGGAAAGTTGAGGGGAAAGTTGAGGGGCGCCTTTCGGCGCCCCTCAACCATCGAACCCGCTTCGATACTACGCCCAGGTGACCCGCAGGTTGCGGCTCACGTTCCAGGCGTTGAGGATCCCCTGCGTCGGGTACGTGACGCGGAACAGCAGGGACTTCGACGAGTTGTGCAGCACGGAGAACGCGTACGTGCTGGCTGCGCTGAGGCGAGCCGACGCGATGTTCTTCCAGCCGCGACCGTTGTCGAGGACCTGCAGCGTCACGACGTCACCGGGGTGGGCCGGCAGGACGCGTCCGGAGATCCGGACGCCCTGACCGGCGAACACCGTCGGGTCGCTGACGTTCATGGCGATACCCACGCGGACCCACGCACGGTCGCTGTCGGACGACGACCCCGTGTAGGAGACGTTGCCCGCAAAGACCGCGCGGTAGTCGGAGTTGTGCGCGAGGTCGGCGTCGGTCGCCGAGAAGGCACCGGTTCCGTTGGTGATGACGTCACGGATGGTGACCCAGTCGTTCGAACCGAGCGTCCGACGCTGAATCGAGACGGTCGCGGAGCTCACCGGAGCGGCCGAGCCGTCCAGCAGCGTTCCGGCCGCCACGAAGTCGGTGCCGAAGACCCCGATCGTCGGGTTGACCGCGAAGCTCGAGATCGAGGTGCTCGTGACGACGCCGCCCCAGTTGATCTCGATTTCCGCAGGCGTGAAGTCGCAGATGCCGTCGGCATCTCCGTCCCCACAGAAGAACACCGGCGTGGTGCGCGCGGCGTCGAGCACGCTCGAGCCGATCACCGCCGTGGCAGAGCCGTCGGCGAGGGTCGTCGTCTCGGTCGAGACGAAGTGACCGGGCGCGTTCAAGCCGATCCGCCAGATCGCCGGCTTGGCCGCGACGCCGTTGTGACCCGCGTCGTGGAACCAACCCGTGATCGAAACCGTGCCTCCGGCCGGAGCCGCGACGGTGGACTGGCCGGAGTGGCCGTCGACGCCTGCGGTTCCGGTCTTCCACACGTGGTTGTGGTTGCGGCCGCCCGGCGTCCACGTCATCGTGGCCCGAGCCGACAGCTCGTTGGCCTCGCAGGCACGGTTGCCGTTGAGGTCGACGCATGCGCGGTACGTGGTGGTGCCGGTCGTCGCCGAGTTGACCTGCGCGTGGTCCGAACCGAGGCCGGAGAAAATGGCGAGATCGGTCAGGTCCGAGTGCTGGCAGGCGCGGACGCCGCACACGCGTGCGAAGCCGCGACCGAGCGGGTCAACGAGCGGCAGGTCGGAAATGCTGCCCGGACGGGCGTAGCCGCCATTGAGGACCGGGCCGACGTAGCCGAATCCGCCGGAGCAGAACGGCGTCGCCGGACCACACACGAACGCGTTGGGCTCGAGGTAGTCGGGCGTGTCGGCGTCAATCCCACCCGGACCGCTGTCGATCTGGTAGGCGATCTGGATGCCGGCGCCCGCTAGCGAGAAGGCCGCACCCTTGGTGCAGACCTTCAGGACCGGGTTGTCGCCGTCGTCGATGTCAAGCGCGCCCGCGTCGGGAGCCGGAGCGATGGCAAGACCTTCCGCCCCGTCACCGTCGGAGTCCGTGAGCGTCCACGGAAGGATCACGCTGGTCGCATCGGTCGCACCGGTCAGGCAGTCACGGTTCCCCGGGCCGTCCTGATAGTCCCACACGAGGCCAATCGTGTTCATCTGGTCGGCCGCGATGGTGGGGATGATGTACTGGTTGGCCGACGTGGCACGCGTGGGGAAAATGACGCCGAACGGCGACAAGTCGTCGTCGACGTCAACCTCGAGCCGGACGTTGGTGTTGGCGAGCCCCGGGATGAGGAAGTCGGGGAATCCGGACGCGCCGAACGAAGCCGACCACAGGGTCGGACCGCCGGTCATGAACACCTCGCCGCCACCAGGCATGGCACAGTCGGTGCCGCCACCCGACCACGTGGACGAGAACACACCCGGCGAGCCCGGGACGAAGTCCGCACCGACATTGTTCGGGTCGGGGTCCTCGCACAGGTGGATCGCGACTTCCTGCGCACCCGGGGTCGTAACGGCGTTGATCACGAAGAAGTTGATCGGGACCGAGTCGCCGTGGTAGCCGGTGTTCGGATAGTCGGGCAACTCGACGACCGCCAGGGTGTTGTTGACCACGACGTCCGAAACAAAGTCGAAGCCAATCGTGGCGCCGAGGTCGTTGGAGCAGTCCAGGATCGGGACGAGGAGGCCCGTCGCCGACCGGTTGTTGTCCTGCGGGTCGAACGCGCCCAGGGCGTCGAACGACGTGGTGCCTTCACCGCAGACGACAACGGACACGTCGATGTTGCCCGCGATGCCGCCCGGCATCGCCTGCGTGTTGAAGTCCACTTCGAAGGCCTTCCACTTCAGGTTGCCCGGGAAGCCCGGGGGAGGCGTGGGCCACGCCGGGTTGGCGGCGAGCAAGCCGGCACCGCCGTCCGGAACGGCCGGCGTCGAGTCGGTTCCGACCAGGAACCACGGCTCGGTGCCGACGACGGACGTCGACTTGACGAAGAAGAGCGCGGTGTGCGCCGACATGGCGTCGTCGCCGCCGTAGGCGACCGCGGTCAGCTTGGCCGTCAACCCGTCATGCGACGACAGGTTCTGGCTGATGCCGCCGGGGCACAACGTGCCGAAGCCGGCCCCCGCACCGCAGTACGGGTTCAGAAGCGCTACGTTCGCCCCGGACGCGGCCTGTGCAGGCGCCGCAACCAGGACCATGAGAGACGCAGCCATCGCGAAGATGACCGCGAGTCCCATAACTCTGCGGGTTCGATGCATTGAATCCCCTCCCGTGCGTACCACACGGATCCACCCCTTGTGAATCCGCCCGAGAGGCTTTCTGGGCCCCTCGAATGGCTACCAACGTCCTCCCGCCGCCAGGGTTGCGCGCTTCGGGAAAACTTCCGGAAGGCAAGATTCGACCAAAACGACCAGAGGACCGGGAGAGACTACAAACAGGGACGGAAGGAATCAAGCGAGGCGGGATATTGCATGAATCGTCCTGCGAGCGGGGCGGCGGGCCCGGCGCTATGATCCTGCGCCGTGCCGAAGATCCCTGCAGTCAAACGCGCCGGACTCCGGCGGCGGACGGTTTGGATTACCGCCGTTACGGCCGCCGTGGGGATCCTTGCGGGAATCTTCGCATTCTCCGGCGGCGGGCCGGATGTGCCGACGCCCACTCTGTCCCCACTCACGTTCCCGGAAGACGAAGGGGTCCCCGCCGCGGAGGCCGGCTGCCGTCCGGTCCAAACGCCTCCGTATCAGGGCCACGCGGAGCTCACACCGGGGCAGGAGCACCCGCCGTACAACACGGATCCGCCGACATCCGGTTGGTATCTGATCGTAAAGCCGAATGCCGGGTTCTACGGGATTCCCCTGCCGGCCGAGCGGATCATGAACATCCCCGCCGACGGCGGAATCGTCATCTGGATATCCGAAAGCGAGACGCGGGCCACCCGCCGATTCTCGTTTGCGCTCCATGCCGCCGACGTGCTCATGACCGTCTGGCCGGGCGTCGAGCAGGGCGTGGTGTTCACGGCCTGGGGCGTCATGCAGCGCTGCCAGAAGTTCTCAGGCGAGGTGGCCGTGGCGTTCATCGAACGCTACCGCCTGACCGCGCTCAAGCAGCGAGAGCCCGACTACGAGCCCGGGAGCCGGCCGACCAGCCTCCCGCAAGAGTCGCCGAACCCGAGTCCCTCAAAACTCTAGACCGCCCTCCGCTTTTCCCTAGAGCGAGAATTCGGCGCGGTACAGCGTCCCGTCGGACCAGAACTTGATGTCCGCGGCAATCGGACCCCCGCGCGGGATCGGATCGCTCCCCGAGGGGCCACCCGAGAAGGCATAGTCGCCCTGGAACCGGTAGGTCCACCCGTCGGCGGTCTCGATCAGCTTGGAAAGAGGGATGTTTGCCGTGTATGTGTACACATCCCCCGCTACGCTCAAGCTGAAGTTGAGGCTAAGAGACCCGCTCGATCGGTCGGCAGTACCCGTGTAGTTGACGGTCAAGCCCCAGGCCGGATCGCCTTCGGCGTCGTAGGCCGGGCCGTGCGCGGCTTGCTTGAAGCGGATCGAGCCCCCCGGCTTGCCCTCGACCGAGGACTCGCCCGTCCGGCTCGGCCGCAAAATGCAGCCGCAGTGATCGAAGCTGGA
>Ga0214472_10001279_pt1 | contig 28667 bp, 19 predicted proteins | sample RVTome_6_FD_207662 | JGI IMG/M metagenome (GOLD analysis project Ga0214472, IMG submission 207662) | Soil microbial communities from uranium-contaminated site in the Upper Colorado River Basin, Wyoming, United States - RVT140D175 | ecosystem: Environmental > Terrestrial > Soil > Contaminated >...
CTGGATACAACATGAATAAAAAACTGTTTATTATGACTCTTGGGATGCTTTTATTTACTGCCCATCCAGCAGCTTATGCCTTGGGCGTTTCAGAAGTAAAGCTTAATTCGTCATTAAATCAATCACTTGAAGCAACAGTCGAGATTCTCTCTGCCACACTTGAGGAGTTGAATAGTTTGAATGTTTCCGTGTCCAGGTTGTCCGGTGGGGCGGCTGGCATGCAGCACTGGCCAGAAGTAAAAATCGAGCTGGTGCGGGTCGATGACGGTAAAAGCTATCTGAAATTAACCAGCAAAAATTCAGTCCGTGAACCTGTTCTGAATTTTTTACTGGAACTGCATTGGGCTACAGGCCACATAAAGCGTGAATATTCTTTGTTAATAAATCCGCAGTTATAACAGAGTAGACGTTTCGGCCGGGGATTTAAGGAATGAGATTGAGACTGCAGTTATTTTTACTGATTACATTTGCTCCTGCACTTGTACACGCTTTGGGTCTGGGTAAGCTGGATCTCGATTCTGCCCTTAATGAACCCTTTGAAGCCCGGATTGAACTGCTATCTGCAACCATAGAAGAACTTGACAGCCTGAATGTAAGACTGGCGGATGAGGCGGCATTCAACCGTGCCGGTATACCCCGATTAAATATCCTCAGAGGCCTGAATTTTGTTGTCAAAGAGTCGGAATCAGGCGCGGATTATATCCGTATCTACAGTAATGATCCCGTACGTGAACCCTTCCTCAATTTTTTGCTGGAAGTCAGCTGGTCCAAGGGCCGCTTGTACCGGGAATACACCGTGTTACTGGATCCACCCATCTATGCCAGCCCTGAAAAACAGAAAAGACTGACACAGACTACCTCGGTAGAAAGCACGACAGGCGCCATTGTCAGGGATGTAGAAGACAACAAGGTTATTTATGCGCCTGAATACAAACCGGGCAGAAGCGTTCCAGCTGCCACGCCGCCAGTATCTAGACCCATCGCCTATGATGGTGGAGATTATGGTCCCACAGTGACCGGAGACACCCTCTGGTCGATCGCCAGCGCGATGCGTCCGGATAGTTCTGTGAGTGTGCAGCAAATGATGATTGCCCTGCTGCGGGCAAACCCCGAGGCTTTTATTAATGGCAATATCAACGGATTGAAACGTGGACATGTCCTGAATATTCCGGACTCATCCGAGTTACGTACACTCACAAAGGATGAAGCCTTTGAACAAGCCCAACAGCAAAACAGACTATGGGAAGAGGCACGTGGAGCCCTGGCTACAGCTGTCACGCCAAGACCGGAAACGGTTATCAGCGAGGAGCCTGTCGCCCCGGAAACCACGGTCACTCCCGAAATTGCCCCGGTTGCTGTTCCTCCGGAAGGTGAACCGGAATTGCGCCTGGTCGCTCCGGCCGAAGTAGGTGAAGGTGAGGCAGGCGCCACCGGGCCCAGCAGTGAACAACTGGCAAACGAACTGGCGCTGGTCAGTGAATCGCTGGAAGCACTGACACTGGAAAACGCCGAACTCAAGGACAAACTTTCCGAAACAGAAGCCATCATTGATGATCTTAAGCGCCTGATTGTACTCAAGGAAAGTGAACTGGCAGCCCTGCAACAACAGATAGCGGCTGAAGAAGCAGCGAAAGCTGCTGCTGCAGAGGAACAGGCAGCCATGACTGAAATGCCTGCACCAGCAGAACCTGCTGAAGTCGCTGAAGCTGAAGAAACACCCATGGAAGAGCCACCGGTTCAGGAACAGGAAGAAGCGGTCGTTGAAGAGGCAGTAGATACAACGGCAGATAGCACCGTTACTTCATTTATCCCTCCTGCCCTGACGGGAATTATCGACATTATCAGGAGTAACCTCATCTATGTGGGTGCGGCTCTGGGCGGAATGCTACTGGTTATTCTGGGTGTTGCATTTGTTAAACGCCGTCAGAGTAAGTCTGCAATAGAGATCCCGCAAAGCGCTTTCCCTGATTTTGATGATTTTGCGGATCAATCACAGGATTCCCATGCAGAGGATGCAACCGATCTCAACACGGCGCTGGCTGATTCCGAGGCCATTACAATTCTGCCTGGTTCAGATGATGAAACAGGTGAGCCGGAATTTGAAAAGCAGGACGCTACGAAAGTTGTAGCACCCCCGGTAGAAAAAAAGGCGCCGGCACCAGTTCCGGCACCGGCAGCTGAAGAGGAAGAAGATCCATTTACCGAGGTCAATTATTTCCTGGCTTATGAGCAATATGATCAGGCCGAAGAACTGGTCAAGAAAGTAATTGCAAAAGATCCCGATAATCTTGAAAACCATACCAAGTTACTCGAAGTTTATTATGCAGCCAACAACAAAAAGGGATACGAAGCGGCTGCGCGCGTCCTCAATGAAATGGTTATGGGTAAGGGGGATTACTGGAAAATGGCTGTTGCCATGTGGCGGGAAATTTCTCCAAACCGCGCATTATTTGAGGAATCAGAAGGTGATGAACAGGATACCGGCGCTGCCACCAGTGGCGGAGGCATAGTCAATATTACCGGTGATGAAAGCGCCCCCGACTCAGGCCTGGATTTTGATCTGGATACAGCCTCCAGTACTGAAGATGTTCCGGATATGGCTGCAGCAGATGAAAGTGAAGATGGAGACATACTGGATGTCACTGCTGCGATTGATATGGACAATGATGAAGTACTTGATGTTACTGCAGCGTCGGATATTGAAAGTACCGGGGCTGAGACAGCACCGGCAGAATCCAAATCTGCAGATGATAATTCGCTCGATTTTTCATTCGATCTGGAAGAAGACAAAAAACCGGAAGAAACCCCTGCAGATTCTGGTGCACTGGATATCTCACTGGATGAACCGCAAGTCGAAGATGAGATCGAGGCGCAAGACGACAACGCCCTGGATTTCTCATTTGATCTGGAGAAGGATGAAGCGCAGGAAGAACCTGCTGCGGAGGCACTGGATATCTCACTGGATGAACCGCAAGTCGAAGAAGAGGATGCGGCGTCAGTTGACAATGCCCTGGATTTCTCATTTGATCTGGAGAAGGATGAAGCGCAGGAAGAACCTGCTGCGGAGGCACTGGACATTTCACTGGATGAACCGCAAGTCGAAGAAGAGGATGCGGCGTCAGTTGACAATGCCCTGGATTTCTCGTTTGACCTGGAACAAGACGAAAAGCAGCAAGAAGCCGCCCCGGATGTTCTGGATACATCATTTAATGTCACCGATGATGGCAAAACCGGAAAGGCTGATCTCCTTGATGTCACCTCAGGTATCAGTATTGATGAAGAAGAAGCTCCGCAGATTGAAACCGGCGGAAAAGAGCAGTCCGGCGATGATTTGCTTGATGTGACCAAGACCAGGAACTTTGAACCGGATAGTGATTCAGATCTGCTTGATGTAACCGCAGCAACGAGTGCCAGTATGGATGCGGATGAGTTGCTTGATAATACCAAGGCCGGCGTAGTAAAAGATGCAGAGGATAATCTGCTTGATTTTGAACTGGCCCCGGATGGTGACGGCGAGAATAATGAGCAAGATCTTACTTTTGCAGGTATTGATATTACATCAGGTGATGACAGCTCGATCACCGGTATTGATTTTAGTATTGATTCAGATACTGATACCGCGGAAGCGCCCGATGATCTGGCTGAAATCGATATGGAAGGAACCATGCAGATACCAAAGCGAGCGGCGCTGGATACAGAGATAGAGACTGATGACGAAGCACCATCAGGCAATGATTTTGAACTCGTGATAGATGAACAGGATGAGGATTCTGATCATACTATTATGGTTCCACGTTCTGCCGGTACTGCGCAGCAAACAGAAGAAGATGAGATTGCCAGTCAACTGGATCTGGCCAAGGCCTATGTTGAACTTGGAGATTCAGATAATGCGAAGACCTTGCTGAATGAAATCATTGCTGCTGGCAATGATGAACAACGCCAGCAAGCCGAGGAGATACTCCAGGAGTTGCAGGGTCAGGGTTAATTCTGACAGTACCCATATTTTGTTACATCGATAACAAAGCTCAACATCATTATTCAACCTTCAACGGCGGGAAACGCAAAGGTGTTTCCATTCTGTCAGGTATGCAAATATGAAACTGGTCCTGGGTCTTGAATATTCTGGTACACAATATTCAGGCTGGCAGCGGCAGAAACATGCCAGATCAATTCAACAACATGTCGAAGAGGCATTGTCCAGGGTTGCCGATCAGATTGTGACAGTCCAGTGCGCCGGACGCACAGACACCGGTGTACACGCCCTGCATCAGGTGGCACATTTTGAAACGGATGCTGTACGTGACATGCGTTCCTGGGTGCTGGGTGGGAATGTAAACCTTCCGCAGGATATCAGCATCCTGTGGGTGAGACCTGCCGCTGATGATTTTCATGCCCGCTTCTCGGCTACGGGCCGCAGCTATCATTATATTATTCTGAACCGGTCAGCACGGCCGGGCGTTTATAATCGCAGAGTGACCTGGGAGTGCCGGTCACTGGATGAACGTAAAATGCAGCAGGCCGCGGACTGTCTTGTCGGGGAACATGATTTCACCTCATACCGCGCGGTAGATTGCCAGTCCAAAAGTCCAGTACGAAGAGTGCGGCGGCTGGATGTGACCAGAACGGGTGACACGGTGACAATTAATATTGAAGCCAATGCCTTTTTGCATCATATGGTCAGGAATATTGCAGGCGTGCTGATGGAAATCGGTATGGGCAAGGCACCAGTCGAATGGTCGCAGCAGGTATTGGCGGCCAGGGACAGGACACTGGGGGGCGTCACAGCAGCCCCGGATGGTTTATATCTTATCAATGTAACCTACCCGGAGAAATTCAATATTCCGGTACTGGCGGAATTTAATGCTGTTGTGGTTACACGGTAATCGCATCAAATCTGGTAAAATTATTTTTTAATTCAACAGGTTTAACCGGTGAAGAAGCTATTTGAAAGTACTGAATATGCGAGGGTCAGGGTAAAGATCTGCGGTATTACCCGTCCGCAGGATGCCCTGGCAGCCGCGTATCTGGGGGCTGATGCCATCGGCCTGGTATTTTATCCAGCCAGTCCACGGGCCGTCACTGTCCAGACAGCGTGTGCAATTGTTGAAGTTTTACCCCCGTTTATATGCAAGGTGGGTTTATTCGTTAATGCAGCACCTGATGAAATCTCAGGGGTACTGGAAACCGTTGCACTGGATGTCCTCCAGTTCCATGGCGATGAGGAAACGGAGCAATGCAAGCGTTATTCGAAACCATTTATCAAGGCAGTCAGAATGCAGGATAATGCGGATCTGAATGCTGCTGTAATCCGTTACGCTGATGCCTCAGCATTATTGCTGGATACTTATGTTGATGGTCTGCACGGTGGGACCGGCCAGGCATTTGACTGGTCCAGGATACCGGCACATCCCGGCAAACCACTGATACTGGCAGGGGGCCTTACACCGGCTAATGTTGCAGCCGCAATAGAGCAGACCAAACCGTATGCGGTGGATGTCAGCGGTGGTGTAGAATCAGCCAAAGGTATCAAGGACACAGGGAAAATCGCAGAATTTATTCAAGAGGTCAGAAATGCAAAAATCCGCACCGGTTAAAGCCGTGGCAGTCACGGTGAATGAAGAAGTGAAGTTCCCTGATGACAGAGGCCATTTTGGAATCTATGGCGGAAGGTTTGTCGCCGAGACTTTAATGGGACCGCTGGATGAATTGAACCGCGCTTATGAACGCTACCTCAAGGATCCGGAATTTCTTGCCGAGCTTGACAGTGAATTAAAACACTACGTCGGCCGGCCTTCACCTCTTTATCATGCGCAACGCTGGTCGGACAGACTGGGTGGTGCGCAGATCTATCTTAAACGTGAAGACCTCAATCACACGGGCGCACACAAAATCAACAACACTGTGGGCCAGGCACTGCTGGCACACCGCATGGGCAAAACCCGAATCATTGCGGAGACTGGCGCTGGCCAGCATGGTGTTGCCAGTGCCACTGTGGCAGCAAAACTGGGACTCGAATGTGTTGTATACATGGGCTCAGAAGACATCAAACGTCAATCCGTCAATGTGTTCAGGATGAAACTGCTGGGCGCAAAAGTTGTTGCCGTCGAGGCCGGATCGAAAACCCTGAAAGATGCCTTGAATGAAGCCATGCGTGACTGGGTCACAAATGTAGATGATACATTTTATATTATCGGTACGGTTGCCGGTCCACACCCTTACCCGGCAATGGTGCGGGATTTCCAGGCGATTATAGGCCGTGAGACGAGACAGCAATGCCTTGATATGACAGGCCATCTGCCTGATGCGCTGGTGGCCTGTGTGGGCGGCGGTTCCAATGCCATCGGACTTTTTTATCCTTTTATCAATGATAGCAATGTCCGGATGTACGGGGTTGAGGCCGGTGGTGATGGTATAGAAACCGGCCGGCATGCCGCACCCCTGAGTGCCGGGAGTCCGGGGGTATTACATGGTAACCGGACTTACCTGATGGAAGATAAAAATGGTCAGATCATAGACACACACTCGATATCCGCAGGGCTGGATTATCCCGGTGTCGGTCCGGAACATGCCTGGCTGAAAGACACTGGCCGCGCCCGGTATGTAGCAATCAATGATGATGAAGCGCTGGCCGCATTTCACAACCTGACCCGTACAGAAGGAATCATGCCGGCGCTGGAATCCAGTCATGCGCTGGCCTATACAGAAAAACTTGCACCGCAAATGTCCAGAAATGAAATTATTGTTGTCAATCTGTCCGGGCGTGGTGACAAGGACATACAAACTGTTGCAACACGCGAAGGCATCAAATTGTGAGGTATTAAAATGAATAACCGGGAAAGATTAATAGAGCTGATAGCAGACCATAAACTGGATCGCAGACAGGTTGCCGAGCTGGTCAGGGTCAAGCGTGATACGGTGGACCACTGGCTGACATCGCATGAATCAAAATCTTATGAGGATATACCCGATATGGCGATTGAATTGCTTGAATTGAAACTCAGGCAATTACCGCCGGCGTAAGAAAACCTGATATTAATTCTAATAATCACCTGATTACCTGATTGCAGGTGTTCCCTTTAATATTTTCTTTATCGTTGGAGCGACAGGCAAAACACTATGAGTCGAATTAAAGATTGTTTTGACAATCTGCAAAAATGCGGCGGCAAGGCCCTGGTTCCTTTTATCACCGCCGGTGATCCGGATCTGGAAGTAACCCTGCCATTGATGCAGGCGCTGGTCAGCGGTGGTGCGGACATCATAGAGCTGGGTGTCCCGTTTTCAGACCCGATGGCGGATGGTCCGGTGATCCAACGATCCAGTGAACGTGCCTTGAAACATGCTACCAGTCTGAATGATGTACTGCGTATCGTTGCAAATTTCCGCAGGGAAAACCAGAAAACGCCGGTCATCCTGATGGGTTATCTCAATCCGGTAGAGGTGATGGGATACCAGGTGTTTGCCCAGCGCGCGAGTGAGGCCGGTGTTGACGGGGTGTTGCTGGTCGATGTGCCACCTGAAGAATCAGATGATTTGCAGTCTGCCCTGAACCGTTATGATCTCAATCAGGTTTTTCTGTTGTCACCAACCACCAGTGATGAACGGCTGGCACTGATCTGCTCCAAAGCAAGCGGTTTCCTGTATTATGTCTCGCTCAAGGGCGTCACTGGCAGCAATCGATTGAATGTTGATGATGTGGCCGAAAAGATCGCACATATACGGAGTAAAACAGATCTCCCCGTTGGTGTAGGTTTCGGGATCAAGGATGCCGCAACGGCAAAGGCAGTGGCCGGTTTCAGTGATGCTGTTATAGTGGGCAGTGCCCTGGTGGAGCGTATCGCGCAGTTGGGTGAACACAAGGACAGACTGATACAGGATGTCACTGCCTACCTTAAAGAATTACGTACGGCGATTGATGCGCCCTGATCATCAGAAATATATAAAGATTTAAAAATATGAGTTGGTTCAGAAAGCTTATTCCCTCCCGAATCAAGACGAACACTACCTCGAAGAGGACGGTGCCTGAAGGCGTATGGAGCAAATGTGTTAAATGTAATGCCGTTCTGTACCGGGCAGAACTCGACCGTAATCTGGAAGTCTGTCCAAAATGTTCGCATCATATGCGTATACGCGCGCGCACCCGGCTGGAATATTTTCTTGATGCGGAACCGCGCGTTGAGATAGGTGCCGGTATCACACCGGTAGACAAGCTGAAGTTCCGTGACACAAAAAAATACAAGGACCGGTTGAGTCAGGCGCAAAAGCAAACAGGAGAACAGGATGCCTTGATAGCCATGATGGGGCAGTTGAAGGACATTCCGCTGGTGGTCTGTGCCTTTGAATTTGAATTCATGGGCGGATCCATGGGGTCCGTGGTTGGTGAACGTTTTGTCCGCGCGGTAGAAGCTGCTATCGAACACCATATTCCTCTGGTGTGTTTTTCTGCGAGTGGCGGGGCCAGGATGCAGGAAGCTATCCTGTCACTGATGCAAATGGCGAAAACCAGTGCGGCACTGGGGTTATTGAGCGAGAAGAACATACCTTATATATCCGTAATGACTGACCCGACCATGGGTGGTGTTTCGGCGAGCCTGGCTACCCTAGGTGATATCAATCTTGCTGAACCAGGTGCGCTGATAGGGTTTGCCGGACCGCGTGTGATTGAACAGACCGTCAGGGAAACCTTGCCTGAAGGGTTCCAGCGCAGTGAATTCCTGCTGGAACATGGTGATATTGATATGATCGTAGACCGGCGCGAAATGCGCGATCGGGTTGCCTCCCTGCTGGCCAAACTAACCCACCGTCCCGAACCAGTTACCGCAGTATAATCTGAAAACATGCACGCCAGTTCACCGAATATTATCCCCGCTGCTGGAACCATGCGATTTGATACCTTGCAGGAGTGGCTCACCTGGCAGGAAGAGTTGCATTTCACGTCGATTGATCTCGGACTGGACCGGTGCATGGCCGTTGCAGAAAGGATGGGGTTGTTGCAACCGGATTATGACGTCATCAGTGTTGCCGGCACCAATGGCAAGGGTTCCAGTGTCAGTATGCTGAGAAGTATATTGACGAGCGCCGGTTATAAAACAGGAAGCTATACCTCCCCGCACCTTATCCGATACAACGAACGCATTTGTCTGAATGGTGCAGAAGTAACAGACGAGATGCTGTGTGTATCTTTTGAACGGATCGACCGTGCCCGTGGTGATATCTCACTGACTTATTTTGAATTTGGCACACTGGCTGCACTGGATATTTTCAAGCAAGCAGAAATAGATATCGCCGTTATGGAAGTCGGATTGGGTGGACGCCTCGATGCTGTTAATTGCGTGGATGCAGATGTGGCATTGATCACCGCAATCGATCTTGACCATCAAAACTGGCTGGGCCCGGACCGCGAATCCATCGGCAGGGAAAAGGCGGGCATCATGCGCAGTGATGCGCCTGCAATTTGCTCCGATCCAAACCCCCCGGCAGCAATATTTGATTACGCTGGTCAATTGGGGACAAAATTATACATCCCGGGCCGGGACTACCGGCACAAGGTCACCGGTAATACCTGGCAATGGCAGTGGAATACCGTAAGTTACACCGGCTTGCCACAGCCCTCGTTGTTTAACCCTGAGCAGATGGCAAATGCTGCCGGTGTATTGATGGCATTAACAGCCATATCGGACCGTTTTCCCGTGGATATTCAAGCCATCCGGGCAGGGCTGCAGGGTTTCAACCTGGCCGGGCGTTTCCAGATTGTCCCGGACAAGGCACAGTTGATACTGGATGTGGCGCATAATTGCCAGTCCGCTGCACTACTGGTACGGAACCTGAAGGCGCTACCGTTGCAGGGCAAGACGCATGTGTTGATCGGCATGCTGAAAGACAAGGATCATCATGCCATTTTCAGCGAGATATCTGAAGTTGCGGATTTCTGGCATATTGTCACCCTGGAGAATCCGCGCGGTGCTGATTGTCATATGTTGAGTGAAGAACTGGCAGGAATGGGTTTAAACCGGAATATAAGCTGTTACAATTCAGTCGCTGATGCACTGAACAGTGTCCGCGAAATCGTAGCACCGCAGGATCGTATAGTAATTACCGGCTCATTTCTTACAGTAGGGGCAGCCATCATACATCTCAAGTTATTACATTAATCACGAATGGAACAAGGTCTGAAAGAACGTCTGGTTGGCGCAGCAGTCATTGTCATACTTGCGGTGATCTTCATCCCCATGTTGCTGGATGATACCGAAGATCAGGAAATTGTAATTACTGAAACCAATATTCCACCCAAACCGGAAAACATGCCCATGCCACCTGCGGCAGATGAAAGCATCATCCCGGCGGACAGTAATTTCAGTTCACGCATCATCCCGGTTCAGGAAGAACCTGCCATTGAAGAAGTAGAAGAGAAAGCTGAACCTGAACCCGTTGTTCAGAAAACAGAAGAAGCCATCCCGCCCGCGGGGAAAAAAGAAACTATGACACCCGTCCCTGCACCAGTCACAGGGCAAAAACCCGCGGCAGCCATCAGCAAAAGTGATGAACCTTCAACCAATGTGGGTTTGTCTGCATGGGTAGTGCAACTGGGCAGTTTTTCCAGTGAAAAAAATGCCCAGGAACTCAATCAGAAACTTAAACAGGCCGGTTTCCGATCATTTGTGGAACCGCTCAAGAATAATAATACGACCTCATACCGGGTGCGTGTTGGCCCCGAACTGAGACGTTCTGATGCACAGGCAATCAGGGAAAAATTGAAGAACAACATGCAGATCGAAGGCATCATTGTCCAGTATCCCTGAATCAACCTTTGCTCATTGATGATTAAGAAATGCAAACAGCCGATATAATCATACTGGTTGTTATTGCTATACCGGCCCTGGCCGGTGTGGTCTATGGTTTTTTAAACATTGTATTTTCATTGCTGGCCTGGGCACTGGCACTGGGTATCGCGGCAAAATTTACCCCATGGTTCTCACCCATGCTGGAAGCCTCGATAGAAACACCTATACTCAGGCTTGTCCTTGCTTTTGCAGGGTTATTTATTATCAGCCTGGTGATCCTGACGGGGATTGGTTTTCTTGTTGTAAAATTACTGGGCAGGACCGGGCTTACCGCCACTGATCGCATTCTCGGCCTGTTATTCGGCACGGGTCTGGGCGCCATGATTGTTCTGGTCGTGGTATTCCTGGCGGGGTTTACAGCAGTTCCCATGGAAGAAGGATGGGAAAAATCATTACTCCTGAAACCATTTGAACGGGTTTCCGTCTGGTCACAGCAATATTTGCCGGAATCCATGGCAAAATATCACAGTTATGAAAAGATAGAGCCTGTACTGGAAGACTATCAACCTGAACCAGAGACTGATGCATAGGTAAAATGCGATGTGCGGGATTATAGGAATAGTTGCTAAAAGTTACGTCAACCAGGCCATCTATGATGGTTTGACTGTTCTGCAACACCGTGGCCAGGACGCGGCGGGCATGGTGACTTATGATCAGGGCAGACTGTACCTGCGCAAGGACAACGGAATGGTCCGGGACGTTTTCCACACCCGCCACATGCTGAACCTCAAGGGCAACATGGGCATTGGCCATGTGCGTTATCCTACCGCCGGTTGCTCATCCTCGGCAGAAGCGCAACCCTTCTATGTGAATTCACCTTACGGCATTACGCTTGCACATAATGGCAATCTCACCAACGGCGAGGAATTAAAACAGGATCTGTTCATCGAAGACCTGCGCCACCTGAACACCGATTCCGATTCAGAAGTATTGCTGAATGTCCTGGCCCGGGAACTGGAACGACTGGGAAAGATCCGCCTTGAAGTCGATGATGTGTTTGATGCTGTCAGCAAGCTGCACCAGCGTTGCCGTGGTGGTTATTCTGCTGTGGCCATGATTACAGGTTTTGGTGTACTCGGTTTCCGTGATCCCAACGGCATACGACCCGTTGCTTTCGGTGAACGGGATACGGATAAAGGCAAGGAATATATTATCGCTTCTGAAAGCGTTGCCATAGATGCACTGGATTTCAATTTGATCAGGGATATTGCACCGGGCGAGGCGGTATTCATTACGACAGATGGCAAGTTATATACCCGGCAATGTGCCGAGCATCCAGGATATTCACCCTGTATCTTTGAACATGTCTATCTGGCCAGGCCAGATTCCATTATTGATAAAATCTCGGTGTACAAGGCCAGGTTGCGCATGGGTGAAATGCTGGCAAAGAAGATAATGAGATTGTGGCCGGACCATGATATCGATGTAGTTATCCCTATTCCCGATACCGGGCGTACTTCAGCATTGCCACTGGCCTATATTCTCGGATTGAAATACCGGGAAGGTTTTATCAAGAACCGTTATATCCCACGCACCTTCATCATGCCGGGCCAGGCAGTGCGGAAAAAATCGGTACGGCAGAAACTGAATGCTATAGGCCTCGAGTTCAAGGACAAGAATGTACTGCTCGTCGATGACTCAATCGTGCGTGGAAATACTTCAAGCGAGATCATTCAGATGGCAAGAGATGCTGGCGCCGGTAAAGTTTATTTTGCCTCCGCAGCCCCACCGGTATGCTATCCGAATGTCTATGGTATAGACATGCCGTCAGTCAACGAACTGATTGCACATAACAGGACTGAAGAGGAAATTGCGAAATTGATAGGTGCTGACTGGTTAATTTATCAGGACCTTGATGATTTGATAGAAGCAGTCAGTGCTGGCAATCCGGAAATCAACAAATTCGATCTGTCCTGTTTCAATGGAGAATATGTCACTGGTGATATCAACCAGGATTATCTGAACCATATTGATCAAATACGTAATGACGGTGCCAAATCCAGGCTGGAAGGAACCGAAGAAAACCTGATAGACCTGTCTAACAGCGTTTGAAAGGAAGATCCATCCGTTAGTTAATTGTTATTCCCGCATATTGATAGCTTTGGGCAGGCGTCTGAGATTGCATTACCATCTCCAGAATAGTGATTGCTTCCAGCATCCCATTCTCAAAGATTCTTGCGGTATCCGCATCAACATTGTCTGAAGTCAGAATTTTTTCAAAACTTGCCGGTGGTAAATCACCGAAAGCCTTTTTATAAAGTGCAACATACATGGATAACAACCTGACGCAATGAACCAGCTCGGGTTTGCCACAATCATTTACCAGTGATTGCAATTCAATTTCCTTGTCCTTGATGTCAATAAAATCTAACTCTGTGGTTTTCATTGTATTTCCTTGCTTTAGCTACGATTAAATAATCTCAAGCAAGGTTTATACCTATATTGATAATGCTTATTTATCAATATGTTATAGATATCGTGCCAGTTCGGATGACGGTTATAACGTCTGCTATTAACGACGAAAAAGACAGATGAAGCTGTTTCCAGCCAAAATGAGGATTATCCAGGCATCACCCAACATTCCCTCACCCGGATCTTGATACACGATTGTGATATCACTCACAATTAATTGAAATCCATATGTGATTTCCCTCGCAGTAAAGAGTTATACCCATTGAAGACGGTGAACGTATCCACTATTAATGCTCTAAGACTAGAACAACGGCCCGCATATCGCGGAATAATTTTATCGAGGGAAAGTCATAGTCATGAAAGATAAGAATTCTGAAAATATTGTCAGAATGGCGAGCTACAAAACCCATATGAATACATTAAATACAGGTTCCCTGGAACTGCTGAATGAATGCCGCGACTTGATGACAGATCGGCTGTCACAAAGTTTGTCTGTCATGCTTAATATGGCAGACGATATCCTGTTTGATCTGGTACAGAAAAGCGGCCCGTCCGAACATCACTATTACTTCAATGCCATGCGTGAAGTACGGCTGAAAAGGACATCCATTGAAGTCGACTTCAAAGAGAACTTTTCAAAACTGTTTAACAGTTCTATTCATATGAATGAAAACAGTGATGACCCTGTATCAGAAAAACGTGCTGACAAGGAGATTGATATTGAGGAATCCATTGCATTGAATACCACGGTTGGAAAAGTCCGGCATGATTGCCATGAGGCATTATTTGCCCTGGACCAGCGCATGGGTGAATTACTCAGTAGTGTGAAAGTGGAAAAACGTCTGAACCCGGTCCGGCCGGAAACTGTCTGCACCGCATTTCAGGAGGCATGTCAGAATATTGAGTCAGGTATTGAGATAAAATTGATCCTGTTCAAGCTGTTTGAGAAATATGTGACCTCAAGTTTACACACTGCCTATGTGGACATGGATACTTTACTGTGTGAGAAAAAAACCGGCAGCCAGGCCAGACCAGGCTCCAGTATATACATTCAAACAGATGCAGTTGAAAACACGCAAAATCATACACGCCATGATGCGGGCATAATCAAGGACAAGAACTATTTTATCATTGCAAACCGCATCATCAGGAACGAGGTCTCCCTGCATCTTGGCAGTACGACCATGCCGCGTTTCGTCATTGATTTCCTTTTTCATCACTGGAGTAAACTGCTATTTAAAATCTACATCAAGGAAGGTATTGAGTCCAAGGCCTGGATGCATGCCGTAGAAGTGGTTGATGATCTTGTGAATTGCATAGGCAAGGAGACTTCAGTTAACGACAAGCTGAACCTGGAGCCGGTCATGCCCAACCTGATACAACGGCTGAAATTCGGCATGAACGTGATACCGGTATCGCCCGTTATCCGGGAAGATTTTATTACCGAGTTGAAACGGTATCATCAGGACCTGATAGACATGGCCCGGGCAGTCAGACCGTCAGAAAAACAATCCAGCTGTGAAGATATCACTGTTCCATCCTTCAGGATCAGCAGAAGTAAAACCCCATTCACGGATGAACTGTTCGTGGAAAACAAAAAAGGTGACAAAACAAACTTTGACATCGAGTGATGCAGTAAAATATTGATATCCACTTCTCTTGAGTCCACATCTGCCAGTGATCTGGATTCATTCTAACCATACTCCAGACTTCTCATGTACCTAAAGTGTTGCTATGCTTTTGATATCATAATGCGGCTGTACATTCATTTATGCAGCCAGGCATCAATGTTTACAGGCATATACCACAGGATCAAGGACAGCAGGAGCGATGGAGCAAATTACCGACACGGACAGGCCGGACACAGGTCTCGCGTGTATTGTTATTATTTCACATTTACATGGATTGCCTGCCGAACCTTCACAACTGCGCCATCAGTTCGGTATATCAGGCAAGGAATTTACAACCACGGAAATACTCAGGGCCGCAAAGTCTCTTGGACTCAAGGCTAAAGAGATTACCTATGGCTGGTCCCGATTAAACAAAATACAGCTTCCCGCCATCGCCCAGCATAACGACGGGCATTATTTCATACTGGCTCAGGTCAAGGATGATAAGGCACTGGTTCAGGATCCGCTGGAAAAACGCCCGCTGGCCATTAACTCAGAAGAATTTCAGAAAAACTGGAATGGAAAACTTATCCTGATAACAAAGCGGCCCGGTTTGCTGAGTGAATTCAGGCGTTTTGATTTCTCCTGGTTTGTACCGTTCATATGGAAATACAAGAAACTGTTGGGTGAGGTACTGCTGGCCTCATTCTTTATCCAGTTATTTGCCTTGATTACGCCATTATTTTTCCAGGTCATCATCGATAAGGTCCTGGTACACCGTGGATTAACGACACTGGATGTACTCGCAGTGGGTCTGTTGGTGGTTTATGTATTTGATGTATTGCTGAATGGTCTGCGTAATTATGTCTTTTCCCATACCACTAATCGCATAGACGTCGCACTGGGCGCAGACCTGTTCAGACATCTGCTCAGATTGCCTCTGAATTATTTCCAGGCCAGACGTGTCGGTGACACAGTGGCCCGGGTCCGGGAACTGGACAGCATCCGCAATTTCATTACCGGCTCAGCGGTAACATTGATTATCGATCTGTTTTTTACCTTTGTCTTTTTTGCGGTAATGTATCTTTACAGCCCGTTATTGACGTACGTGGTCCTGGCCACTATCCCTTTTTATATCTTGCTGGCTATCGTGGTGACTCCCGTCCTGCGTGCGAGACTGCATGAGAAATTCAATCGCGGCGCAGAAAACCAGGCTTTTCTGGTGGAATCGATTAACGGCATAGAAACACTCAAGGCCAGTGCTGTTGAACCACAAAGCCAGCGCCGTTGGGAAGAACAACTGGCCGCCTACGTCAGGGCCAGTTTCCGTGCAACCAATCTAAGCAATATCACTGGTCAAGTTGCCTCCTTTATTAACAAACTCATGACCCTGCTGATACTCTGGATTGGGGCCCGATTGGTCATTAATGGTGATTTGAGTGTTGGGCAACTGGTGGCATTTAATATGTTGGCGGCCCGTGTCAGCAGTCCGATACTGCGCCTGGTACAACTTTGGCAGGATTTCCAGCAGGCCGGCATCTCGGTACAGCGTCTGGGTGACATATTAAATGTCAAACCCGAACCCACCTATTCTCCCGGGCGGGCCTCATTACCGCAACTTGCAGGCCGGGTAAGTTTTGAAGGGGTCACTTTCCGGTACCGGCCAGAAGGCCCGGAGATCCTGCGTAACATTTCATTCCAGGTGCACCCCGGCGAAATTATCGGCATCGTTGGCCGTTCCGGTTCGGGCAAAAGTACACTGGCCAAATTGATACAACGACTTTATGTGCCGGAAAGCGGCCGGTTGCTGGTAGATGGTGTCGATCTTGCCATGGTGGATACCGTTTGGTTACGGCATAACATCGGTGTAGTTCTGCAGGAAAACTTTTTATTCAATCGTTCCGTGCGGGAAAATATTGCCCTCGCCGATCCAGCCATGCCGATGGAACGGGTCATCTACGCAGCAAAACTGGCCGGCGCCCATGAATTCATTCTGGAACTGCCCGAAGGGTATGACACGATGGTGGGTGAACACGGTTCCAATCTGTCCGGCGGCCAGCGTCAGCGCATTGCCATCGCCCGCGCACTCATCACCAATCCACGCATACTTGTATTTGATGAAGCCACCAGTGCACTGGATTATGAATCGGAATATATCATCCACCAGAACATGCGCTATATCTGCAAGGATCGCACGGTTTTCATTATTGCTCATCGATTGAGTGCAGTCAGGAATGCCAACCGTATACTCGTTATAGAAAAAGGCCAGATAGTCGAGAGCGGCACACACGTGGAACTTATGAAAACCAATGGTTACTACGCCAGACTTTATTCTCACCAGGTAGGGATGGTGGCCGGGGTTCAGGGACTGGGGATCAGGGAGGGGGGAGCAGGCATAGTAACATGAAGATCAAGAGTTATCGTGAGTTGCATGTGTGGCAAAAATCTATGGAACTTGTCATAGAATGCTATCGTTTGGTCGAGAAGTTTCCAAAATATGAAATCTATGGTTTAGGAAGTCAATTACGTCGTGTAGTTGTATCAGTTGTTGCAAATATAGCTGAAGGTCATGAACGTTCTCACAGTAAAGAATTCATTCAGCATTTATCTATCGCCTATGGTTCATTGGCCGGGGTCGAAACACATTTGGAAATTGCCCAACGCCTGCAATATATAGAAAAAGAAGAGCAAGAAATTCTTGCAGAAAAGAGCGCAACAATCGGAAGGATGCTAAATGCTCTTAAACGTTCATTAACCACTGGTAATCGACCTTCCCGGTCCCCGACCTCTGAAACCTGATCTCCATGAAACCAGAGTTAGAATTCCTGCCCGCTGTCCTGGAAATCCAGGCAACACCGCCGTTACCCATCAGCCGCTACATCCTCTGGTCCATCATGCTGTTCTTTATAATTACGATCCTCTGGGCCACGATCGGCGAAGTAGACATCGTCGGTGTGGCACAGGGCAAGATCATCCCCAGTGGCAAGATCAAGATTATTCAGCCGCTGGAAACAGGCATAGTGCGCAGCATCCTGGTCAAGGAAGGCGAACGGGTTGAAGCAGGCCAACCTCTCATAGAACTTGATACCACCCTTGCAGGGGCCGATCATCTATCCATCAAGGAACAACAACTTGTCCTCAAGCTTGACCGCGCCAGACAGTTAACCATTCTGGATACACTTAACAAATCACAAACATCAGCTGACCATTTCACCGAATTATCCGAAGCTACATCAGAACAAATCAGGTTGCAGAAGGAGCGTGCCCAAAGCCGCTTGAATGAATATCAGGCAAAAATTGAGGCATTAAAAGACGAACAGCGGCAACGGCAGGCAGAACGCAATGCCGTCGATCAACGCATACAACAGCTTGATGCCACCCTTCCGTTGATTACAGAACGCGCCAAATCACTGGAGGAAATGGCCAGAAAAAACATGCTGCCACGGGTGCAATGGCTGGAACTCGAACAGGAGCGGATCGAACAGGTCAAGGAACGGGATGTGCAAAAAAATAACATGGCGAGTCTCGGCGCGGCCATTGCCAATATCAATAAAAGGCTGGCTGCACAAAAAGCAGAATTTGAATCACAATTATTAACTGAACTGGCTGATGCGGAAAACCGCATCGCGGCTTTTGAACAGGAAAAGATCAAGGCCGAAAAGCGGGTTACATTACAAAAATTAATTGCTCCGGTCTCCGGGAAGGTGCATCAGTTGTCCGTACATACCATCGGCGGTGTCGTCACGCCGGCGCAGGAACTTATGCATATTGTGCCGGATGAAGATGCCATTGAAGTAGAAGCCTGGCTGCCGAACAAGGACATTGGCTTTGTGCATGAAGGTCAGAGGGCGGAAGTCAAAGTGGAAACTTTCCCCTTTACTAAATACGGCGTAATTGAGGCTGAAATACTCAATGTATCCAATGATGCTACACCGGACGAACGCTTAGGGCTTGTCTATGCCATGCGCGTGAAAGTGCACAAGACCATGATGCAGGTAGAAGAAAAACTCATCAATCTATCACCCGGTATGGCGGTAACTGTAGAAGTGAACCTGGGCAAGCGCCGGTTGATTGAATACTTGATGAGTCCGTTACTGCGCTATAAAAGTGAGAGTGTGAGGGAACGCTAGATGAAAAATAGATTAGGAATTAAATAGCAAGGAAATGCTAAATATAACTTATGGTAAATAAAAAGAAATCTGTTTCTAAATATGTAATTCCAATGGAACGTATTACGCAAGCAATTTTATTAATACGGGGGCACAAGGTGATACTGGATACAGACTTGGCAAATCTTTATGAGGTAGAAACCAAAGTTTTGATACAAGCTGTAAAAAGAAACATAGACAGGTTTCCAGAGGATTTCATGTTTCAACTGACTAAGAATGAATACAATATCTTGAGGTCACAATTTGTGACCTCAAGTGAGTGGGGTGGTCGGCGTTATCCTCCCTATGCCTTCACAGAGCAAGGCGTTGCAATGCTCTCAAGTGTATTACGCAGCAGGCGGGCCGTTCAAGTCAACATTGAAATCATGCGCACATTTGTAAAATTGAGGGAGATGCTTTCCAGTCATAAAGATCTTGCCAGAAAGTTGAATAATCTTGAAAAGAAAAATGATGAACAGTTCAGAGTTGTATTTGACGCAATACGTCAATTAATGAATTCCGAGGACACTAAAAAGAAAAGACCAATAGGGTATGCACCCTGGCCCAGTGATAAATAGGATAAAGAATTTCAAAATAATATAGTAAGTAGTATGAATTCAATCGACACTGACCATATTTTATCAAACAAAGGAAACAAAAGGGGTCGGAGTCAGATGAGAACTATTCTCTATAGAGAAATTGCTTGAAATAAATTGTGAGATTGTTAATTTAGCCCGTAGAGGCAAAATTCAGGAGCGAACAATGCCAAGGAAACCCAGGATGTACCTGCCCCACATACCCTGTCATGTCGTGCAACGCGGTCATAACCGTTCAGTCTGTTTCTATACTCCAGATGACTACCGCTATTACCTGCAAAGCCTGAATGATGCGCGGCAACGGCATGCCGTCCAGTTACATGCCTATTGTCTGATGACCAATCATGTGCATCTGCTCATGACACCGACCACACAAGAAGGCATCTCCCGGGTCATGCAATCGGTGGGCCGGCGCTATGTGCAATATATCAATACCACCTACCGGCGCAGTGGCACATTATGGGAAGACCGTCACAAATCCAGCCTGATACAGGCGGAGGACTATCTGCTGATCTGTTATCGCTATATCGAGATGAATCCGGTACGGGCCGGGATGGTGATGCATCCAGGAGACTATCCCTGGTCGAGTTATCGCTATCATGCCTATGGGGAAGCTAACAAGCTGATAACACCACACACATTGTATGAGCAATTAAATAAGCATGAAGCAGTACGCAGGGAAAATTACCGGGCAATGTTTCTGACAGATTTGGACAAGGTAGACCTGCATGTGATCAGGCGGTCCGTTGAATTTTCCATGCCGTTAGGGAATGACCGGTTTCGAGAGGAGATAGAGCAGGCACTGGGACGGAAGATCGGTTATGCGAAGCGAGGCAAGCCATTGACATCGAATCGAAACACAACAGACAAAGTGAGAATGGTTATCACATGACTCCGACCCCTTTAGTTTTTAGATTTATCAAATCTTCATCAAGCGGGATTCCACTTGCCTGTCAACTCTCTTTCAATAAAATCGCACAAGGAGTTTCTCCATGCTGGGGCTAGCCTTCATTTTTGTATTTCTCATCTATTTACTGATCTCTATTGGTGTCATTGCGTATACCGTACGCAAAGCAAAAGAGCGAGGTATTGCCGGCTGGAAATGGGGCGTGCCGGTAACGCTTGTTATGTATCTTATCGTGTTCTGGGATCATATCCCTACCTTGATAGCTCATAAATATTATTGTGAAAAGGAAGCGGAATTCTTTGTGTACAAGACTCTTGACCAATGGAAGCAGGAGAATCCGGGGGTGGCGGAGACACTAGTGGCGAATCGAGTGGCGCCATCAGAGCGGCAAGGCAGTTATGAGAATTATGTTGACACTTATTTTTTGAATCAGCGATTCAATTGGGTGGTGAAGCATAATGGGAAATTCCTGTTTAACCGATGGCGACATGAACAAGAAGTGGTGGATTCCAAGACGAATGAAGTACTGGCGCGTTATGTAGACTTCTCAACTGCGCAAATTGAAGCAGGCGGTGGTTGGTATGGATGGAAGTTTTGGTTGCATATCCCACGTTGTAATGGTGGGAGTGTTAATCAAGACAATTTAAGAAATTTCAAGAATGAATTAAGGGGGGTGGAAAAATGAATACAATTCAAGAACTGTATCAACAAGCTCAACTATCCGAAGCTGCTTATGCAACATTTCTCGATAGCGCAGGTAATTTATTAACTAATTCAGAGGACATAAAAACTGCGCTAATCGCCTCAAAATTCTCTGCCACCCAAGCATCCGATTTTGTCACCCAATGGAGAGTGGTGCATCAATACACGGCACCCGTAAATGCGCTTGGATTTGGCGGTACGGGATTTTCCGGGACGGTGTTTGAGCGGTTGGATGATGCGGGTAATGGTACGGGGCAGTTCACGTTTGCATTACGCGGGACTGAGCCTGGATATGCTGATTTGACGGAAGATGTTGGCAACATTGTTGTGGATGGTATGGCGTGGGAACAAGCCATTGAGATGTACAACTACTGGCAGCGTCTGACGCACACAGGGGTATATGAAGCAGTGGTGGCCGAGACTCGGTGGGATCTGACGGCGGCTTATGCGTTGGCATTAACGGGGCAATTTATTCCGGCATTCGGCATGCCTGCGGATGCTTTTCTTGCGTATATCAACACGCGCACTGATTTATTGATAGATAACGGCGGGTTGATTGTGCAGTTGGAGATGAAGTCATCCATCACAGCCTATGAGAACGACGACGACCGACAATGGGGTCTAGGACAAGAAGAAATTGCACTTGGAAGCCTGAATGTGACTGGACATAGTCTTGGAGGACATTTGGCTGCAGCTTTTATACGGTTATTTCCCGGATTGGACACAACCGCGATCACGGTTAATGGTGCAGGTTTCCCTACTGGTGTGATACCAGGGCTCGGTCTCAACGCACAAACGAACATTGTACATTTTTTCGAATTTTTGGGTGGTGCAGCGCAGTTTAACCCTAATGCCATCATGAATGTGCATGGAGATGGACTTGATTTTGTCACGATGAACAGCCAGTTTGGATTGGTGCAACAGGGCAGTCATCTTGAAATCTATATCGAAAACATGGACCCGGTGACAAACACCTTGGGCCATGGGTCACCTCAGATGACCAATTCGCTGGCGGTACTAAGCATTTTGGATGAGATTGATTCCTCGAGCACACTGAGTTTGAGTACTGCGAGCCAGATTCTGGAGGCTGCAACCAACAAGACCGACCAGTCCTTTGAGCAAGTCATCAATGATCTAGCCAAACTGTTTGGTGTGGCACCCATTTCCGATCTTGATGCTAATAGCACGACAGACGGACGTGAAGCGCTGTATCAGAAAATTCATGCTATTCGTGAAGAGATTGATCTGTTTCAGCCGATGACGGTTGAGGGTTTAACAGGTTTGAATACCAATGAATTAGTGATATTGGCGGAAGACAGTATTGCCTACCGCTATGCCCTGGTCAATCTAAATCCTTTTGTCATTAGCGGGAATGATGCGCTGTACACCCAACACAACCAGGACCATGCACTGGATTTATACAACCCCGCCACCGGTCTGGGTTTAACCCCCGAATATATCGAAGCCCGCGCCAGTTATCTGCAACTGGTCATCGAAAGAAACCTGAACGACTACACCAATGACCATGGCTATGCCTCCACCAAAACCTCGCTCACCAGCGAATCCCGGCTTTATCACGATTATGAAAACAATATCATCATCGCCCCGGATGACAACTCACTGATCAACCGGCCGGACCTTAATAATCCATTAATTCAGAGAGTCATCTTCGGATTTAACAATGAAACACCGGATTTACTGATTGGAGGAGATCGTGACGATCACCTGTTCGGCCAGAAAGGCAATGATGTATTGATTGGTGGAAAGGGAATGGATTATCTGGAAGGTGGCGCGGGCAACGACACCCTCTATAGTGGCAGTCTGGTGAATGGCCAGCATGTGGACGACCACACCCCGGACATCCTCGTTGGCGGAGAAGGTTTTGACACCTATTACGCTGGATTGAACGACATCATCCGCGACAGTGACGGGCAGGGCGAAATCCGCATTAACGGGGAGATTATCCCGCTGAGTAATATCACGTTGGAGTCCGGCACCACCGATCTCTATACCAACAATGATCCGGATAATCCCGTCCGGTTCCGGCAACTGGCGAACGGGTCATTGCAACTCATCGGCAGTTTTATCACGGTGGAAGGCTTCAGCAATGGCGACTTCGGCATCAACCTGGATCCCAACATCACCACCCCCGGCTTGAATTACATAGAAGGCACCGAGTTTGATGACCGCGCCGGTAGTACCGATCCGGAGGTAATCGGTGGTGGCATCGGCGGTACGGAAGGGGCGGACGAGATCCACGGTCTGGGCGGTGATGACGACATCGACGGCTTTGAGGGCGATGACGTGATCTTCGGCGGGGATGGCGATGACCTCCTGATTGGCGGGTTTGGCCATGATGTGCTCGAGGGCGGCGACGGCCGCGATGTAATTCTTTCCGGGATTGGGAAAGATGTCCTGTTGGGTGGTGCCGGTGATGATTTTCTGTCCGGGTTTGATGATGACGATTTCCTGGATGGCGGGGACGGCCATGACTTTCTGGCCGGGGGCCTGGGCAGTGACACCTTGCTGGGAGGCATCGGGGACGATGTCCTCATGGGTGACGGGGTGTACTTTGCCTTCGACAGCAACTGGCAGGTGATAGTGACGGATACCACGCCGGGGGCGCCTGGCGGCGCAGTGGTGAGTTTTAATGAGTCCATCACCGGGACAGCAAACTCCGAAGACGATCGGGCGGATGTTCTGGACGGCGGTGCGGGGAACGATGTGCTGTTCGGCGGTGGCGGTAACGACCAGCTCTTCGGTGGCGAAGGGCATGACAGTCTGATCGGCGGTGACGGTGATGACACCCTGGATGGTGGGGAAGGCGATGATTATCTGGAGGGAGATGACAACAACGATCCCGATGCCACGGGCCATGACACCCTCTTCGGTGGCGCCGGGAATGACATCCTGGACGGTGGTGCGGGGGATGACTTTCTCTCCGGGGGTGCGGGGAATGATCAATTGAAGAGCGGTGCAGGCAACGATGAACTCTACGGCGATGACGGGGACGATATGATTTTCGGCCATGCCGGGGATGACTTTGCCGATGGCGGCGCGGGCAACGATCAGATCGACGGAGGTGACGGCAACGATACCCTGTTGGGTGGCGCAGGCAACGATCTGATCCGGGGCGGCACGGGGTATGATTTCATTGATGGCGGCGACGGTGACGATCAGATCTTCGGCGATGACGATGATGACACTCTCCATGGTGGCGCCGGGATGGACACACTCCTGGGTGGCGCTGGCAACGATATTCTTTTTGGTGGGCTGGATAATGATGTGCTGGCCGGCGGTGCGGGGGATGACAAATTACATGGCGATGCAGGCGATGACCAGTTACAGGGCGGTGAGGGCAACGACATCCTCCATGGCGGCGACGGTAACGATGTGCTGTTTGGCGAGGCGGGCGACGACCAGTTGTTCGGGGATGCAGGCGACGATCAGCTCATCGGTGGCATTGGCCATGATCTGCTCGATGGCGGAGACGATGTAGATTTCCTGTGGGGCGGAGACGGTGATGACATTTTGCGTGGCGGCGCGGGGAATGACTCGCTCTTTGGAGAAGCAGGAAATGACCAACTGGAGGGTGGAGAGGGTGATGATGTATTGATTGGTGGCGCCGGCCATGATGTGCTGGAAGGGGGCGCAGGCCAGGATGAACTGCAAGGCGGAGAAGGCGATGACGTGCTTTCCGGCGGCGCGGGGCATGACGTCCTCTTTGGTGAAGGCGGTAACGATACACTTTCCGGTGGCAGCGGCAACGATACACTTATCGGCGGCGCCGGGTTCGATGTTCTCTCCGGCGGTGACGGCCATGATGAACTGCAGGGCGGCAGCGATAATGACCTGTTGATGGGCGGTGCCGGCGATGACCGCCTGTTCGGGAATGATGGCAATGATTCCTTGCATGGCGGCATGGGGGATGATCTGCTGGTGGGCGACGCCGGCAACGATATGTACCTGTTCAATATCGGCGACGGCAAGGACACGATCATCGAGCAGGGCGATACACTAGGTGATTTCATCCAGCTGGGTAATGACATTATCCCGGATGAAACATTTATCACGCGGGAAAACAATAACCTGATCATTACCCATGCACAGGATTATAGTGATCGCCTGACCGTTGCCAACTGGTTTGGCAGTGCCGTTAATAAACTGGATCGAATCGTATTCAATGACGGCACAATCTGGGACCAGGGAACCATCGAAGCAAGGGTCAATTTTGCACCGATAGCAAATCCGGACATTGTTAGTGGCTATGAAGATTCCGCTATCATTATTTCCGCCGCAACATTAACCGCAAACGATACTGATCCGGAAAATGATACATTATATATTTTTCAGGTTGATAACCCGGTCAATGGCACAGTTATATTAAATCAAGACGGTGACGTTATATTTACACCCGTTGCGGACTTTGTAGGCAATGCATTCTTTGATTATACCGTTACTGATAGTCGTGGCGGCTTCGACACACAAACCGTGACGGTGAATGTGATCAACATTAATGATGCACCACAAGCCCAGCCGGATACAGCAGTTCTTACACTCAAACCGACTGATACAACCATACCACCCGATGGAGAACCGGTCCTGACGGGTGGTGATGAATTTCTTGTTAATACAACCACACAAAACCGGCAGGACAACACGGCCATTACCAGCCTGGCAACAGGCGGTTATGTAGTCATCTGGTCCGGCAATAGTAATGCTGGAGATAATACTGGTATTGCTGGCCAGTTATTTGATGGCCTTGGCAACAAGGCCGGTACAGAGTTTTTAGTGAATACCCTGACTTCATTTGGCCAATCACAACCTGATGTTACTGCCTTGACAGGCGGCGGCTTTGTTGTGGTATGGGAAACTCAGGATGCTGCGTCGGGTGACAGTACCACTGGCATTGCAGGCCAGCGTTTTGATTCAGCAGGCAACAAAATTGGCACAGAATTCCTGGTCAATACTGATACCACTGATTTGCAAGTACAACCGTCAACCGTGAGTTTAAGCAATGGTGGCTTTATCGTAACCTGGGTTAATTATGCGCCGGTAAGTGGAGTGATCCTTTCTGCCCAACTCTTTGATGTTGGCGGAAACAAGGCCGGCGGTGAATTTCTGGTAAATACGACACCGGTATTCCAGTCATCAAGACCAGTTGCTGCAGGATTGCCTAATGGAAATTTCATCATTGCATGGAATGGCGAAGGACCAAACACCAGTGGTTTCACTGACATCATTTATAAAATGTATGCTGCTAATGGGTTCCCGATAGGCGGCGAGGTTTTAGTCAATACCAACAATTTCAGAAGTCAATCTGATCCTGATATCACCGTATTGCAAAATGGTAACTTTGTAATTACCTGGCAGGGCGCAGATCCGGCCACGGGTGATAATTCCGGGAATGCTGTTTCCGGCCAGTTATTTAGTATGATTGGTAACAAGATCGGCAGTGAATTCCTGGTTAATACAACTTTATTAAATGAACAATTGAATGCAAGTGTAGTTGGATTGACAGATGGAAGTTTCGTTGTTATTTGGGAAAATACGAATTTCTCAAATATCAGTGAGATTTGTGGTCAGCAATTTGATGCTACCGGAATTAAAATTGGCAATGAATTCAAGGTCAATCAATTTGATGCTTCGTCCCAGCTTGATCCTGATGTTACTGCACTGACAGATGGTGGCTTTGCCGTAACCTGGGCAAGCGCCGATCCCGCTATAGGAGATCCCAATGGCAGTACAGGCGGTTCCAGTAATCTCGGTATTGCGGGAAGGGTTTACCGTTACATAATACCTGCTGCTACAGACAACACGATCTCGGTAAACGTACTAGCCAATGATCTGGATGTTGATGACAATGTACTTACTTTTTCGCTGGATACAGTTACGCTTCAGGGAAGCAGGGGAGTAGCCAGTATTGTAAATAATCAACTGCTTTATGATGCCGGGGCTGATTTCGAGTTTCTGGATGAAGGAGATACTGACACGGTCGTGATTGATTACACCATGTCCGATGATGATGGTGCAACCTCATCTTTATCAGCCACAATTACTGTAATTGGTGTAAATGATCTGCCCTTTGTAGAGGGTGAAATCCCTGATCAAGTGACCAATGAGGACAGTTTTTTCAATTTTACGTTTTCATCAGGTATTTTCAGTGATCCGGATGCTGATGAAAGCCTGACTTTTACTGCTGCATTGTCGAATGGCAATGCACTGCCCACATGGCTAAGTTTCGATCCGAATACCTTGACATTCAGTGGCACGCCTTTAAATGATGATGTAGGGACTGTGGTAATTAGGGTAACTGCAACAGATAGTTTTTCTGAATCTGCAACAACACCATTTTTATTAACGGCAAATAATACGAATGATCAGCCTTTTGTAAATGCTCCGTTGGATGATCAATTTATCAATGCAGTTACTCCATACATTTTTACCGTTCCATCAAATACGTTTATAGATGTAGATGTCGGTGATTTACTGACTTATAGCGCGACATTGCTAAACGGCGGTCCATTACCTGACTGGTTAACGTTCGAACCACAGACACAATTGTTCAGCGGCACACCAGCAAACGGTAATCGGGGAATTGTATCTATTCGGGTTCAGGTTATGGACAATCAGGGAAGTATTATTTCTGATACCTTTGATCTGACTGTTAATGCTGTTCCTGAATTAAGACCAGACAGATTCATTACGTTAGTTGATACAGACGTTTTCATTACTGCTTCTGACCTGTTATCTAATGATAATGATCCGGATGGCGATCCACTCACGATAAGTAATATTAAAAATGAGGTAAACGGTAGCATCAATATTACTTTCGAAGGAAATATCATTTTTACCCCGACACCTGGATTTAATGGTATAGCAGGTTTTGATTATACTGTGGCTGATGGCAGGGGTGGTTTTTCAACGCAGAATGTCATTGTAAAAGTTTTGAATCCTGTTACTGGCGACAGCGGTGATAATATTTTGAATGGAACATCCGGCGATGATCTCCTTGATGGCCGTGCAGGAAACGATACATTAAATGGTATTGCTGGTAATGATGTCCTTATCGGCGGTCAAGGTAATGATTTATTAAATGGCGGTTCTGGAAGCGATACTTATCTTTTTGGGCGAAGTGATGGGAACGACATTATCCTTGAATCAGATTCTGCTGAAGGCGGAGACATACTGCGTTTTGCCGATGATATTGCCTTTGCCGATGTTCAGGTTCAACTCAATCGCAAAGACCTGGTCTTGACCCTGAAGGACACCGGGGATTCCATCACCCTGCAACAATGGAAATCCGGCAAGAACGCTTACCCGATCGCGGTGGAATTTGGCGATGGGACGGCACTCACTGCGGATGATCTGAATGTGAAATTCAAATTGGGCGATAATGGTAATGATACGCTCCGTGGTTCGCGATTCAACGATTACCTGTATGGTCTGGCGGG
>Ga0214472_10001280_pt1 | contig 28660 bp, 23 predicted proteins | sample RVTome_6_FD_207662 | JGI IMG/M metagenome (GOLD analysis project Ga0214472, IMG submission 207662) | Soil microbial communities from uranium-contaminated site in the Upper Colorado River Basin, Wyoming, United States - RVT140D175 | ecosystem: Environmental > Terrestrial > Soil > Contaminated >...
ACCGACGAGCCGCAGGTCCACCTCCTCGAACGCGGTGCGGGCCGAGCGCACCAGCAGCGGGAACGACATCACCGCCATCGCGAGCACCACGGCCTTCCAGGTGAAGACGACGACGATTCCCTGGCTCGCGAGCCAGCCGCCGAGCGGCGTGCGCCGGCCCAGCGCCTCGAGCAGCAGCAGTCCCACGGCCGTCGGGGGCAGCACCAGCGGCAGTGCCAGCAGCGTCTCGAGGACACCCTTGCCGGGGCCCTGGTAGCGCGCGAGGGCGAGCGCGGCGAGGACACCGGGCGGGAGGATCAGCAGCGTCGCGCCCGCAGCCGTGGCCAGGCTGAAGCCGATGACCTCGAGCTCGTCGCGTGTCAGCAGGCTATTGCCCCCCGAGCACCAGGAAGCCGTGGCGGACGAAGACCTCGCGAGCGGCGGGCGAGCGCAGGTACGCGACGAACGCCAGCGCGTCCCGCCGCCGCGACGCGGCGAGCGGCGCTACCGGGTAGCGGATGGGCGGTCCCTGAGACGGCTCCACCTCGAACGCGATCCGCGCGCGCTTCGATCGCGCCGCGTCGGTCCGGTACACGATGCCCGCCTCGGCGTTGCCGGACTCGACCGCTGCGAGCGCGGCGCGGACGTGGAGCGTCGGTACGACGCGCGGCGCGACGGCGTCCCAGAGGCCGAGGCCCTCGAGCCAGGTTCGGGCGTAGACGCCGGCCGGCACCGTATGCGGGTCGGCGATCGCGACCTTTTCGAATTCGGCGAGATCGCGGGGGCTCGTGACCCGCGCCGCGCTTCCCTCCGGCACGATCACGACCAGCGTATTCGAGAGCAGGTCGTGGCGCTCGGCCGCGCGCACCAGCCCTTGCTGCTCGAGCGTGTCCATCTGGGTGGTGTCGGCCGAGAAGAAGACGTCGGCCGGCGCGCCCGCCCGGATCTGTCGCGCCAGGTCGCTCGAAGCCCCGAAGTTGAACACCGGGCGGCTTCCCGAGGCCACCTGCCAGACGGTCCCGATCTCCGTGAGGGCGTCGGCCAGGCTCGCGGCCGCGAACACGGAGAGCTCTTCGCGGCCCCTGGGCGGCTCCGCAGAGGGCAGGGCAGAAGCCCGGCCGAGACACAGCAGGCCGAACGCGACGCTCATCAGGCCACGCCGACGGGAGAAACCGGAATCTGCCACGCGAGGATGCTCCGCCGGATGCTAACATCGGCCGGAATGAACTCCCCGCCGCGGCCAGCCGTCCCGCACCGCCGGCTGCCGGTCGAGGACGACCACTTCCACGACCAGTGCGGCCTCGTCGGCGTCTTCGGGCACCCCGACGCGGCGCATCTCGCCTACATGGGGCTGTACGCGCTGCAGCATCGCGGCCAGGAATCCGCGGGCATCGCGGCCGCCGCCGGAACCCGGATCCGGCTCGAGAAGGGCATGGGCCTGGTGAACGACGTGTTCACGGAGGGCAGGCTCGAAACGCTGGTGGGGGACCGCGCGATCGGCCACGTGCGCTACTCGACCTCGGGCGAGACCGTGGCGACGAACGCGCAGCCGTACCTGATCGAGTGCCACCGCGGCCCGATCGCCGTCGGGCACAACGGCAACCTGGTGAACGCGGCGATCCTGCGCCAGGAGCTGGAGGCGGCCGGCTCGATCTTCCAGTCCACCTCCGACACGGAGGTGATCCTGCACCTGTATGCGCGCAGCCACCGCGAGCGTGTCGAGGACGCGATCGCGGCGAGCCTGTACAAGGTGATGGGCGCCTTCTCGCTGCTGTTCCTGACGCCCGAGGCGCTCGTCGCCGCGCGCGACCCGTGGGGCTTCCGTCCGCTGGTCCTCGGACGGCTGGGCGAGGCCACGGTGATCGCCTCCGAGACCTGCGCGCTCGACCTGATCGACGCCCAGTACGTGCGCGACGTCGAGCCCGGCGAGGTGCTGATCGTCGACGCGGACGGCCTGCGCTCGTTCAAGCCCTTCCCGCCCGAGCCTACGGCCCACTGCGTGTTCGAGCACGTCTACTTCGCGCGCCCCGACAGCCTGGTGTTCGGCCGCACCGTGCTGGAGTCGCGCCTGCAGCTGGGACGCCAGCTGGCGCGCGAGGCTCCCGCAGACGCCGACGTCGTCTGCCCGGTGCCCGACAGCGGCATGGGCGCGGCGCTCGGCTTCTCGCAGGAGAGCGGCCTGCCGTTCGAGTGGGGCCTGATCCGAAACCACTACGTGGGCCGCACCTTCATCCAGCCGCGCCAGGGCCAGCGCACGGCCGGCGTCAAGATCAAGCTCAACCCGGTGCGGCAGGTGATCGAGGGCCGCCGCGTGGTGCTGATCGACGACTCGATCGTGCGCGGGACGACGTCGCAGAAGATCGTCCGGATGGTGCGCGAGGCCGGCGCGCGCGAGGTGCACCTGCGCATCTCCAGCCCGCCCACGACCGGGCCCTGCTACTACGGGATCGACACGCCGCTCAAGAGCGAGCTGATCGCGGCGTCGCACGAGGTCGAGGAGATCCGCCGCTTCGTCGAGGCCGACAGCCTCGCCTACCTCTCGCACGAGGGGTTGCTGGCGGCGGCCGACGACGCGCCGGGCCGCCGCCACTGCACGGCCTGCTTCTCGGGCCGCTATCCCGTGGCCGTCACGCTGCCCGACGAGGCGCAGCTTCGCCTGTTCGAAAAGGCGAGGGCCTGAGCCGCGCCGCATGCCGCGCCTGCTGTGCGTCGGCCACGTGTGCCACGACCGCGCCCCGGGCGGCGACGTCGTCGGCGGCTCGGTCACCTACGGCTCGCTGACGGCGCTGCGGCTGGGCTGGGAGGTGGCGATCCTCTCGAGCGCCGGGCCCGACTTCGACCCGCGGCGCGAGCTGCCGGGCGTGCCGATCTTCCTGCAGCCGTCCGCGGCGACGACCCGCTTCGTGAACGAGTACGAGCCCGACGGCACTCGCCGCCAGACGGTCACGTCGCGCGCCGACGACATCCGCTTCGACGCGCTTCCGGAGGAGTGGCGCGCGCCGGACGCGCTGCTGCTCGGCCCGCTGGCCGGCGAGCTCAAGGGCGTGGGCGCCACCGCGTTCGCGGCCGGCTGCGTCGGGGCCATCGCCCAGGGCTACGTGCGCGCGATCGACGCCGAGGGTCGCGTCTCGGCCAAGGCCTGGGAGCGGCCGGAGCGGGACCTCATGGGCGTGCACGTGCTGTTCCTGTCGCAGCACGACGTGCCCGACGCCGACGCGCGGGCGCGAGAGTTCCTGTCGCTGGTCCCGCTCGTGGCGCTCACGCGCGGCTGGCGCGGCCTCACGCTCTTGACGCGCGACGGCGTCCACGAGGTCCCCTCGCTGCCGCGTCCCGAGAAGGACCCGACCGGCGCGGGCGACGTCTTCGCGGCGGCGTTCCTGGTGCGCTACCAGGAGGCCTCCGACCCTCTCGAAGCCGCGGCTTTCGCCGCCTGCGCCGCCTCGTGCGCGGTCGAGGGCGTCGGCACCACGACTCTCGGCGACCGCGCCGAGGTGCTGCGACGGATGGACCTGCGGGAGCGAATGATCGAGACAGGGGACTGGGAGGAGTAGCTCCGGGGGGTTAGGGGGGACGGGATGCCCCCCCTCTGGCTCAGTCCAGGCCGTCTGGCTTGTTGTTCCGTTGTCCGTTGTCCGTTGTTTGTTGTCCGTTGTTCCGTTGTCCGTAACGGTCGTCCGTTCTCCGTTGCTCTCCAAGTTCGATTGTAATAGGGGGACCAGCGGCAACGGGCTGTTGTCGGCTTTCCTTGTTCTGGGGGCTCCGCCCCCCAGGCCCCCCGTGGGGCTCGGTGCTGATAGGCTTTCGGCCGGAGCGCCACGATGAGCCGAGAGTCACTGGTCCTTCTGTCCGCTTTCTCGTTGCTGTTGGTTGCAGCGCCGGTATCGGCTCAGGCCCCGGCGAAGAAAGCCCCCGCGCCCGCGAAGCCCGCGTCCGCTCCGGCCCCGCCCGTGGCTCCGGGTACCGAGGCCGTGGTCGACACGCCGAAGGGCAGCTTCACGATCCGGCTGCTGCCCGAGGTCGCGCCGAAGCACGCGGCACTCTTCGTCAAGACGGCGAAAGCCGGCGGCTACGACGGCACGACCTTCCACCGGATCATCATGGGCGGCATCATCCAGGGTGGCGATCCGCTCACTAAAGACCCCGCCAAGGCTGCAGAGTACGGCAAGGGCGGCCTGGGTCTGCTGAAGGCCGAGGTCTCGGACCGGCCCTTCGTCCGCGGTACAGTCGCGGCCGTGCGCAGGCCCTCGAGCATGGACAGCGCCGGGACGCAGTTCTTCGTCTGCCTCCAACCGCAGCCGGCGCTCACGGGCCAATACACGGTCTTCGGCGAGGTCACGGCCGGCATGGAGGTCGTCGACCAGATCAGCACGACCCCCGCAGACGGCGACAAGGCCAAGGACCGCGTCGAGATGCGAGTCACGATCCACGCGCCTCCTGTTCCTTGAGCCCCTGGCGGCCTGGAGTGCGGGTTGATGTGGCTCATATAAGCCACTACCAGACAAAGAGATAGGGCGTACTCCGCCCCGCAGCGCGAGCTTGAGTTCGCACTTGACTTTACTGTCCAGTAGCCGCACGATTTACTAGTGAGTAAACAGACTCGGCTCGGACGCGTGCCGGCGCGGTTCGAGGTGAGCGTCGAGGCGCCGGCCTTCGACGGCGACCCGCGCGTGAGCCAGCTCCACGAGCGAGGTCTGAAGCAGCAGGCCGTTCGACTCAAGCGCTTCCTCGCGCTGCGCAGCCTGGGCCTGCCGAGTGCCACCTTGCTCGCCGGCCGGCTGGCGCCGTCCCTGGGCGGGGCCCGCCTCGGCGACGCGCTCGTGCTTCGGGCGGCGCGACGGGGTGCGAGCTCTCCGGAGGCGCTGTACCACGCGGCTCGCGCCCTCTTCTCGCGCTCCGGGCCGATCGTGACGTGGCTGCGGATGCGGGAGTGGGGTGACGAGCTGGGCCCGCGCGCCCCCAGGCACCTCCAGGCGCGCTGGCTCGCGCTGCGCGCGAGCGTCGCCGCCGGCTTCCGCGACTTCGACGCGGCGGAGGGACTGCTGGCGGCGGCGGAGCGCCTCACGCCGGGCCTGCCGGGAGTCTGGACCGCGCGAGCGGAGGTGCTGATCCAGCAGGATCGCCGCGCCGAGGCGCTCGCCGCGGTGCGCCGCGCGGTTCGTCGCAAGCCGTGGCACGTGGACGCGGTGATGACGGCTGCCGACGTCATGGTGACGCTCGGCCTCGGTCAAGAAGCCTGCGACCTGCTGCTCGACGCCGCGGTCGACAGCGAGGACAGCCGGCTGATGCTGAAGCTCGCCGAGCACCTCGCCGAGCAGCGCCGCTTCCGCGAGTGCCTCGAGTGGCTGGAGCGCTACGTGGCCGCGTCGCCGCTCGTCGACCGCGAAGGACTGGGTCTGGCGGCGGCACTGCGCTCGCGGGCGAGCGACGAGGTGGGCGAGCCCCGCTGGCACGGCTCGAACCGGGCCGCCGGGGCGCGCGCGCCGCGCCGCGTCCTGCTGCCCGTGCCCTTCGTGCAGCAGGACCGCTTCAGCTGCTCGCCGGCGACCTTGACGGAGCTCGCCGCGTACTGGGGTCGCCCGTGCCGGCAGTCGGAGGTGGCCGAGACCATCTGCTACGACGGCACGCCGCGCCATCGCGCCCGCGGCTGGGCCGAGCAGCGAGGCTTCCTGGTGCGTGAGTTCCGGGTCACCTGGCAGAGCGCGCGCGACGTGCTCGACCGCGGCGTGCCCTTCGCGCTGGTCACGAAATGGGGCATGGCCGGCCACGACCAGGCGGTGGTCGGCTACGACGAGGCCCGGGGCAGCCTGATGATCCGCTGTCCCTCGCGGCCGTTCCTGGTCGAGGTGTCGGCCCAGGAGTTCCTGGCGACGCAGGCCTGGTGCGGCCCCCGCGGCACCGCGCTCCTGCCCGAGATGGAGCGCGCCCGCCTGGACGGCCTCGTGCTTCCCGACGCGGAGGCCTACGATCACCTGCACGCGATCGAGGCGGCGCTGGCGGAGCACCGCCGCGACGGCGCCGCGGCGATCGCCGCGAGCCTGGCGCGGCAGCAGCCGCGCAGCCGCCTGAACGTGTGGGCCGCGCTCGAGATCGCCCGCTACGACTGCGACCACGTGGCGATGCGGCGCTCCGTCGAGGCTCTGCTCCAGGCCTTCCCCGGCACCGCGGCGCTCGAGCTCGGGCGGCTTCACGCGCAGAGCTGCCTCGTGTCCCCGGCGGCATACGAGCGGATGCTGGCGTCGGCCAGCCGGAAGTACCCGCGCGACCTGGCGCTGCGGAGCATGCTCGCCTACCAGCTCAGCCAGGACCCGGAGCGAGCGGAGCGCGCCTGGAGCGCGCTGCGGCCGGTGCTGCGACGCCGCCACTGGCCGACGCTCGCGCTCGACCTGATCACGCTCGCGAACATCCGCGCCAGCTGCGCCTTCGAGGAGAGCCAGGCGCTCGTCGCGCTGGCGGCGCACGCCGGCGACCTGGAGGAATGGTCGGTGATGGCCTACTTCGAGAACGCCTGGCGGACCAACCACACGAGCGAAGCCCTGGCGTTCCTCAGGGACCGCTTCGAGGCCTACGGTCGCCTGTCGGGCGAACCCGCCCAGACGCTCTACGCGGCGTTGCGCAGCGTCGGCGACGAAGGTGGCGCGGTCGCCGTTCTGGAAGAGGCGCTGTCGCTTCGGCCTCGCGACCACGAGCTCCGGCTGTTCGCGGCCCAGGCCTGCGCCAGCCGCGGCGCTCTCGAACGTGCGGAGCTCCTGCTGGCCGGCTCGCGCGGGCGCAGTCGCCGCGCCCAGTGGCTACGCGCGGCCGCCGCCGTCGCCAAAAGCCGCGGCGACGCGGACGACACGCTGCGGCTGTGGCGCGAGGTGCTGGCCGTCGAGCCGGCAGCCGTGGACGCTCACCAGGCCGTCGCGCAGCTCCTCCGGCACCGGGGCGACGAGCGGGCCGCCGACGCTCACCTGCGAAAGGCGCGGAATCGTTTCCCCGGCCACTATTACCTGGCGCAGCTCGAGCGCCGGGGAGGGAACGCGGAGAGTCCGAACGTCGGCGCGCAGCAGCGCGAGCTCGCCGTCCTCGCCGAATTACCCCGGTCGACGGCGACAAGGCGAAGGAACGCGTCGAGATGAAGGTGACGATTCGCGAGCACGAACCGGCTCCCTGGGCCGGGGTTCCGGCCCCCGCGACATGCCGCGGGCGGTGGAAGCGCGGCTACAGCGGCTCGCTCGGTTGACTTCCCGGAGCGGGGCCTTGGCGGAGGGCCGCGGCGACTGCGCGAATCGCGGCCAGGTCCTCGGGCCTCGCGGTGCCCTGCGCGACGAGCCTCACTCCGCTCGGCCAGGTGAGGCTGGCCATGCGGACGTCGAGACCCTGGGAGAGGTCCTGGAGGAGAGCGCGGGCCGACTCGAGGAGCTGGGGGAGGCTGGATGCATCGCGAGCGGTCCGGCCGTTGGCAGCGTCGTGCGACGCGGTCTCGTCAGGCGCCAGACCCACCTCGACCACGATCTGGAGGCGGAACTCGACGGAACCTGCGTTCGCGCTCGCTTTGAATCCGGGCAGCGTCATGATCCCCCGGAGTGCAACACTCTTGCCAAGCAGAGTCGCCGCGGCGAGGGGCCCTCCCGACGCACCATCAGCGCAAGCGTTTAGCGCCGGTGGCGTGTGGCGCGAGAGCGGAGAGGGCGCGCGGCTCTGAGAAACCCCGTCCGGGTTTTCAGACTCCCGTTATGAAAGCGAGACTCCTGGAGCTCGCCTGCTCACTCGGCTCGCAGCACCTCGAGCGGCGGCCGGCGCCAGACCTCGGTGCTGCCAAAGAGCCCGACCCCGATCGTGAGCACCACGACCGACGCGACGAGGGCCGCGAGCTCGGCGGCCGGCAGCGCGAACGAGCCCTCGAACACGAAGCGCACGAGCGCCCAGCCCGCGGCGGTCGCGAGCAGCAGCGCCGCCCCTGCGGAGAGCGCGCCGAGCACGGCGTACTCGGCGAGCAGGATGCGGACGAGCTGCGGCCGGCGCGCGCCGAGCGTGCGCAAGAGCGCGCCCTCGCGCACGCGCTGGTAGCGGCTCGCCGCGACGGCGCCGGCCAGCACCAGCGCCCCCGCGGCGAGGCTGAAGAGGGCCATGAAGCGGATCGCCAGCACGACCTTGTCGAGGACACCCTCGATCGCGCGCTGGATCTGGGCGAGGTCGAGCGTCGAGACGTTGGGGTGCGCCTCGATCACGTCGCGCTGCAGCCGGCCGCGCGCCGCGGCGTCCTCGACGCGTGCGAGCAGCACGTAGCTGCGCGGGGCGTCGTCGAGCGGTCCCTCGGGGAAGACCACGAAGAAGTTGGGCTCGAAGCGCGCCCACTCCACCTCGCGCAGGCACGCGACGCGCGTGGCGATCGTGACCCCCTGCACGTCCCACACGACTTCGTCGCCGAGTTCGAGGCGGAGCTCCCGGGCGAGGCCCGAGTCGACGGCGATCGGCACCGGGGCGTCCGCGCGGCCCTTCCATTCGCCCGGCCGCCACCAGGCGCCCGCCACGACGCGCTCCGAGGCAGCCTGCTCGTCGCGAAAGCTGCTCCGGTACTCGCGGCGCAGCGCCCAGCGCTCCGGCCGCTTCTCCTCGTCCTCGATCGCGAGCAGCTCCGCGACGGGGAGGCCCTCGAGCGAGTGGATCCGCATCGGCACGATCGGAACGACGGGCGCGGTGAGCGGACCCGTGGCCGTGACGCGGGCCCTCACGTCGTCCTGCTGGTCCGGCTGGACGTCGAAGAAGACCAGGTTCGGGCGGGTGGCGCCCCGGTCGACCCGCAGCTCGCGCAGCAGGTTGTGCTGGACGAGCACGAGTGTCCCGAGCAGGAAGGCTCCGAAGCCGAGCGCGAGCACCACCATCAGCGTCTGGTTGGCGGGCCGATACAGGTTGGCGAGCCCCTGGCGATAGACGTAGGGCAGCCGCCGCGGGAAGAAGCGCCGCAGGCCGTGGACGAGCGCGAGGGCGCAGAGCCACAGGGCGAGGAGCGCGAGCGCAGCGCCCCCGGCGAAAGCCACGCCGAACGCGGGACGGCCCGCCTGGATGACCGCCATCGCGACCAGGCTCGCCGCGAGCGCCAGCACCGCTGCGAGGCGCGCTCGGTCGCGACGCGGCCGCTCCTCTTCGAAGTCGCGCCGCAGCACGGCGAGCGGCGACACGCGGCGGACCGCGACGAGCGGGACGAGCGAGAAGACGAGCGCGACCCAGACGCCGACTCCGACGCCGGCCGCGACGGCAGGCCACGAGAGCGACCAGCCGGCGTCCACCGGCAGCACGCCGCGCAGCAGGCGCGGCAGCGCCAGTTGGGCGACGGCGCCGAGCACGGCCCCCGCCAGGCTGCCGAGAAGGCCGACGAAGACCGCCTGCGCGAGATAGGCGCGCAGCACCGTGCCGGAGGTGGCCCCGAGGCAGCGCAGCACGGCGATTGTCGCCATCCGACGCTTGATGAAGACGTGGACGGCGCTCGCGACACCGAGGCCGCCGAGCAGCAGCGCGACGAGCGCGATCAGCCCCAGGAAGTTGCCGAAGCGCGTGAGCGTCTCCGTCAGCTGCCGCTGGTCCTCCGATACGGTGCGCACGGCCAGGCGCTCCGCGGAGAGCGCCGGACGGAAGCGGTCGGCGAGCTTCTGCGGGTCGGTTCCGGACGGGAAGCACAGGTAGGCCTCGTAGCGCGCCCGAGAGCCTCGGGTCAAGAGACCGGTCTCGGAGGCGCGCGAGCGCGGGATGTAGACACGCGGGCCGAGGGCGCTGCGCAGGCTGACGTCGCCAGGGACGTTGAGCACGGTCGCGCGCACGACGAAGCGCGCCTCCCCGAGGGCGATCTCGTCGCCGACCGAAGCGCCCAGCATCGCGAGCAGCGACGCCTCGACGACCGCGCCGCCCGTCGCGTCGAGGCGCCCCCATTCCCCGGCCGGGGCCGTCTCGATCATGCCGTAGTACGGGTAGCCGGGGTCGACCGCAAGCAGCTGCGTGAGCCGCGTCGTCGTCCCGCCGGGAAGGTAGGCCATGGCCCCGAGCCTGACCGTGCGCGCAAGCTCGGCTGCCGGGCGCGTCGCCGCCTGGAGCTCGGCGACCAGGGCCTCGGCCTTCTCGCTCCAGGGACCGGCGGCCGAGACGGAGAGATCGGCACCCATGAGCGCGCGCGCTTCCTTCTGGACCGAATCGCGCATGTTGGCGGTGAACGAGTTGATCGCGACGAGCGCGGCGACGCCGATCGCGATCGCGGCCACGATCAGCAGCCCGCGCCGCCTCGAGCCGCGGGCCTCGCGCCACGCCAGGTTGAGAGCGAAAGGCGCTTTCAAGCGGTCGCCCGACCCGCCGCGGCAAGCGCGGCGTCCTCGACCACGGCCCCGTCGCGCAGCCGCAGCACGCGGTGCGCGCGGGCGGCGAGCTCGGGCTCGTGGGTCACGAGCACGATGGTCGTGCCGAGCCCGCGGTTCAGCTCGGCGAGCAGCTCCACCACGTTCCGCCCGTTCGCGGCGTCGAGATTGCCGGTGGGCTCGTCCGCGAACAGCAGCTTGGGCCGGTTCGCGAAAGCCCGCGCCACCGCGACGCGCTGCTGCTCGCCGCCCGAGAGCTGGGCGGGGTAATGGTGCCCGCGGTCCCCGAGGCCGACTCGCTGCAGCAGCTCGTCCGCCCGAGCTGTGCCGTCCTCGCCGCGCAGCTCGAGCGGCACCTGGACGTTCTCGCGCGCGGTGAGCGTGGGAATCAGGTGGAAGGACTGGAACACGAAGCCGACCGTCTCGGCCCGCATCTGCGCACGCTGGTCCTCGCTGAGCGCCCCGAGATCACGGCCGTCGAGGATCACGCGCCCGCGCGTGGGACGGTCGAGGCCCGCCATCAGCCCGAGCAGCGTGCTCTTGCCGCTCCCCGAAGGCCCCGTGACGGCGAGGATGCGCCCGGCCTCGTGCTCGAACGTGATATCTCTGAGAACGGTGATCTCGCGCCCGCCCGAAGGGTAGGTCCGGGTGAGCGCCTCGCAGCGCAGGATGGACATGACCTCGTACCGGTCTCCTCGACGCATGATATCGGCAAAGCTCGTGGCGCTCGTGGCGCTCGCGCTCGTGTCGATGGCGGCGACCGTGGCGTGCCGCGGCGCGCGTCCGGAGCCGACGGCGTCACCCTCGCCGTCCGCGTCCGCTTCCCCGACGCCGACAGGCGCCGCACGCCCGGCTCAGGGCGCCGACAATCGGCCCGTGATCCTGTTCGCGGGAACCAGCCTGACCGCGGGTCTCGGGCTCGATCCCTCCGAGGCCTACCCGGCGCTGGTGCAGGAGAAGCTCGACGCGGCCGGGCTCCGCTACCGTGTGGTGAACGCGGGCGTGAGCGGCGAGACCTCGGCCGGAGCGCGCCGCCGCGTCGAGTGGCTGCTGCGTCAGCCGGTGGCCGTGCTGGTCGTGGAGACGGGAGCGAACGACGGCCTGCGCGGCCAGGATCCCGAAGCGACGCGCGCGAACATCCAGGCGATCCTCGACGCCGCGCGTCGGCACGCGCCGCCCCCGCGACTCGTGCTGGTGGCGATGGAAGCGCTGCCCAACTACGGCGAGGCCTACCGTCGCCGCTTCCGTGCCATCTACCCGGAGCTCGCGAACGCCAACGACGCGAGGCTCTTGCCGTTCCTGCTCGAGGGCGTGGCCGGCGACCCGGCGCTCAACCAGCCCGACGGCATTCACCCCACCGCGGAAGGCCACGCGCGTATCGCCGAGACTGTCTGGAAGACGCTGCGCCCGATCCTGTAGGGCGCACGAGGGGCACAGACTTCCCTGCTCCCTGGCTCCGCACAGCGATACCAGGCGTGGCGCCTGGACAGAGGTATCATCGTTTCAGGAGCCAGATATGGAGCGCACCGCCTGGAAGGATCGCGTCACGATCGAGCCCGACCTGAGGCACGGCGAGCCGTGCATTCGTGGCACGCGGATCGGAGTGGCGATCATTGTGGGTAGTCTGGCGGACGGCATGAGCGAAGAAGGCATCTGCGAGGCGTATCCGCAGCTCACACTCGACGACATCCGCGCGGCCTTGGCCTACGCAGCCGAGGCGGTCCGCTTCGAGACACTGGCGCCCCTGTCTTGAAGGTCAAGACAGACGAGGACCTACCTCCCGCGGTGACGACACGGCTCCGAGAGGCGGGGCACGACGCTGCCGCCGTCCTGGAGCAGGGAATGAGGGGCTGGAAGGACCCAGCACTCTGGACGGCCGTACAGAAGGAGGGCCGGTTCTTCATCACCAGCGACAAGGGGTTCGGCGACATTCGGACGTACCCGCCCGGAACTCACGCCGGAATCCTCGTCCTGCGGCCCGATCAGGACGGCATTCGACCCCTCGTGGACCTCGCCGATCTTGTTTTCAGCCGTACCCGCCTCGAGGATCTGGCCCGAGCGGTCTCAGTGGTCACACCGCGTGGAGTCCGAACGCGCAGGCCGCCCGCCCCACCCGGCGAGCGCTGACATGGCCCGTTCCTCGGCTCGTCACTGTGACGCCGCCGCAGTGCCTCGCCAGCGTGCCATGGGCTTCCTACAACGGAATGCTCGAACGTCCGCGCACAGCGAGCGTACTGCGGCACCCGCGCACCCGTGTGGTCACGTCCCAGATGGTCTCCGTCGGCTCCAGGTGTGACAAGAAGAGGTGACTGCCGGCAACCTCCGGGACAGAGAAGAACCAACACAGGGCAGTCAGCGGCGAGACCCAGGTATCCGAGTTGGGCCCGCCGAACTGACCGGACATCGCAGCCCGCACGGATCCCTGGACGTGGCTCCCACGTTGGCTCCGCTGACCTTCGAGCACGTAGCTGAGGGCCTCGAGGTATGCCGCTCCGGGGGCTGTTTGGGTCTGGAGCGACACTGCACCGAGAAAGCCACCCCTGGTCTGGAGGTCAGCGACACGCTCCAGTACCTGCGCGTGCGAGATGCCGTCGCGTAGTTCCGCGCCAAACCCGAGACACATGATGAGGCGGGTTGGCACCTCGAGGCCTGAAACCGCGCAGAGGCTCGTCAGGTCCTCGGCGGGTGTTCCAATCGATGTTTCGTCGCCCCTCAGGAGGATGTCCACACCGCCATCGACGAGAACGACTGCGTCCGCGGCGAGACGTTCCACGAGGTCGGCCAGGGCCGCACGCAGCGGCCTGACACCGACCTTCGCAAAGGCCCAGACCGGTTGATCGTGACCGCTCTTTTCGAGCCAGCGAGCCAGCCAGGGCTCAGGACAGTAGCGATCGGAGACGGCCGATGCACCTCGAACTGCGAACAAGCAGGCGTGCTTCTCGTCGGATTGACAACCCGGTAGAGCGTCGAGGGAAGTGAACGAGACCCCACCCAGGTGAACGATCTTGCCGAGGGCACGCAGAGCGGCGAACAGGGGTACCGCACCGAGAATGTCGTATCCGCCCCCGGCGCCGAGGAGAAGGACACTGCGGGCTTCTCGCAGTCTCTCGAACGCCGGCAGCTCGATCATCTATTCCTCGTTCGGTCAAAGGCCCAGTATCTTGGGCGGCTGGCCGCTCCGGGCTCGTTCACGGGACCGCGAAGCGCTGGGCGTCGCCCGTCCAGCCGGGTGCCGCCGTGATCGCCGCCGGCACCTGCTCCGGTTCCGAGACCACCTGCCACATGGCGTGGTGCCGCTCGTCCATGAAGCGCTCCGCAACCGCCCTGGACAGAAGCTCCAGCAGCGGGTCGAAGAAGCCTCGTGTATTCACCAGAACGATCGGGTGGAGGTAGAGCCCGAGCCGCTTGAGCGTCATGGCCTCGAACAGCTCGTCGAAGGTGCCGCAGCCTCCCGGCAGCGCGACGACTCCGTGGCTGCGGTCGAGCATGAGCTGCTTGCGCTGCCGCATGTCTTCGACCAGTAGCAGCTCCGACAACCCCTCGTGGCCCCACTCGAGCTCCAGCATGAAGCGGGGCAGCACGCCCACGACGCGTCCCCCGCGTGCGAGGGCGCCGTCCGCCAGGGCTCCCATCGAGCCGGCGCCGCCGCCGCCGTAGACGATGCCGTAGCCGCTCTCGGCGAGCGTCCCGCCGAGTCGGCGCGCCGCTTCGTGGTACTCCGCGTTGCACTGGCGGCTCGAGGCGCAGTAGACGCAGATCGCCTGTCGCCGCGGGGCGTCAATCTCGAGGAGTGTCGTCATGGATCACCTGCGTTCATCCCGCGCCAGCGGTCGAGCTGCAGGCTCAGGAGCTCGGGGTAGCGGTGGAAGAACACCGTCTCCCGCCGTGCCCGGGCGCAGAAGCCCCGCTCCCACGTGCGATAGGCCAGGAGACCGCCGACGAGGAGCAGGGCGGCGACGAACGCCGCCAACACGGGGAGCCGGCGCCCCCCGCGCACCACGAGCACGGCACCGAGCAGGAGCGCGCTCGCGGCGGCAATCCGGTAGCCGGTCACGAGACGCTGGGAGAAGTAGCGCAGCGAGAGCGTGTGGCGACCCGCGGGCACGCGCAGCCCCAGGAAGGCGCCGTCGATCGGCACGAGCGGCGTGGGCTCGCCGTCGATCGAGCCCGACCAGTTGGGGGTCACGTCGACGTACGGCGTCACGAGAACCGCCTCGCGAGGCGAGTTCACCTCGAGGCTCACGAGGTTCGGGGTCAGGGCGACGATGCGGTTGCGCGCGTTCAGCAGGGCGAGATCGCCCCCGCTCACCCCCTGCCCGTCGCGGCACGCGGCCCCCACCACATAGACGCGGGTCACCGGGTCGCCCAGGCAGTCCGCGCGGCGGATGCGGTCCCGCGCCTCCTCGCGGCTGGTCACGCAGACGACGGCGTCCGAGAGGTAGAAGGGAAGCAGCACGCCGCGGCCACGATCCGAGACGTAGATCGGGAGCACGCAGGCCGCGTTGTCTGCGGTCTCCCGTAGGAAGCGCGCATAGGGAACGGTTGCAGTGCCTTCGCTCCTCCGCCGAAGCTCGTTGCTGGCCATGAGCGGGCCCTCCCCGTAGAGGGGCAGATGGCTCGCGACCTGGAACGCCTGCCGTGTGGGCGTTGGCCTGGGCTGGTCCGTCCAGGTGCCTTGGCGCATCATCAGTCCGGTCTGCAGCGCCGTGGCGGCCAGGAGCACCGCCATGGCGAGGCGCGAGCGCGCCGCCCGCGCCAGCGCGGCGGCGGCCCCGAGGCCGGCGCACACCCAGAGCAGCCGAGGGCCGAGCGTCCAGAAGTCCGAGATGGCGGCGGGCGAGAGCTCGGGAGGCGGGCCCATGGGCGCTGCGAAGCTCGCGAAACCGAGAGCCACGAAAGCGAGCCCGGCAACGACGCCGACGCGTCCGGGCGTGCCCTCCAGCGGACGCCAGCCCGGCGCGAGCGTGCGCAGCCAGAGCAGGCCGGCCAACAGCAAGATCGGGAGCATCACCAGGATCCGGCCGGGCACCCGGAGCGAAGCCAGGAGTGGCACGTGCTCGAACGCCAGCGCGTGGACCGGCGTTCGCGGTCCGAGCGCGTAGAGGAAGGCAAACAGCAGCCCGAGCACGAGCGGCCAGGTGCGCCGGCCACGGGTCACGAGCGCGGCCGCGACCACCACCAGCCACACGGCGTGCAGCGTCGAGCCTCCGAAGGCCGAGGTCAGCTCGGCCAGCCACGGGGAAGCGAGGTTGGCGGCGAGGCTCGCCGGCTCCATCGACCAGGCGGCGGACCAGTCGAGCCGCGGGTCCGCGACGCGCGCGAAGTTGACGGCGTACCACTCGGCGAGCGTCATCCAGTGGGGTGCCGCGAGGAGCGCGCCGACGATCGCCGCGCCCGTGGCCTGGAGGCCCCGGGTGATCGCCGCCCGCCTCCCGGCTACGTGCAGCAGCGCGGGCACGCACAGCAGGGCGGCCAGCAGCACGTAGGGGATGACGGCCGGGTAGCCGGAGGTGATCAGCAGCTGCGTCGAAGCCCCCACACCCACGAGCAGCGCCGCGCGCGGCCGGCACACGTGCAGCATCGCCAGCAGGACCGCGCACTGGGCGAAGACGGTCGCCTCCAACCCGATGGCGTAGCGCAGCGCGTCCAGCTGGCGCGTGTTGTAGGCCGAGAGTGCCGAGAGCAGGAACGACTCCGCGCGCCCGAGCCCGACCGCGCGGCGATAGCAGAGATAGAAGACGCCGTGGAGCAGGGCGAACAGCAGCAGATGGCGCAGCGAGATCCAGCGCAGCGCCCTGCCGTCCCAGAAGCCCGGCAGGCGGGCGCTGAGCGCGGCCGGGAGGTGGAAGTACTGACCATAGAAGAGGCCGCCGATCGGGAAGCCCCCTCCCTGATGGGGAAACCACATCGGCTCGATCCCGGCCTCGGTGTAGAAGCGGAGGTTCATGGCCCCGGCCGCGGGCAGCTGGGTGTAGTCGTTGCCGATCGTCTGCTGCCCATCGAACATCCACCCGAAGAACACCAGGGGAAGCAGCAGGATGCCCCAGAAGGACGGACGGGCGAGTCGACCGACCCGCGACAGGGCGAGCCTGCCGATGCGTTCAGGCCGCTGCATCGGCCAGGAACGAAAGCGCCCGCTCGGGAGCCCAGAACCACCCGGGCGCCTGCGAGCGCGCCACGAAGCCGACGTGACCGCCGGTCGCCAGGATCTCGCGCGTGACGCTCGCCGAGATCGGCCAGCGAGCGACGCTCGCCTGCGGGATCATCGGGTCGTCCTGGGCGGCGAGGACGAACGCCGGCCGGTCGATTGCGGCGAGCCAGGGCCCGGCGCTCGATCGCTCGTAGTACTGCGCGGCGCTCTGGTACCCGCCGAAGGGAGCCGTGATCCGGTCGTCGTACTCGCGCACCGTGCGCAGCCCCAGCTCGCGGCCCGCGGCGAAGAGATCGGGGCGCGCCGCGTGGCGCCGCCTGTAGGCCTCGCTCAGCATCCGCATGAAGTAGCGCTGGTAGAGCCCGTTGCCGGGGGCCTCGAGTGCCGCGGCGCACGCCGCCAGGTCGAGGGGTGGCGAGACGGCCGCGGCGGCCGCCCAGCCCCTCGGCAGCAGCTCGCGCCTTCGGCCGAGCGTCAGCAGCACGAGGTTGGCCCCGAGGGAGAAGCCGATCGTGGCGATGCGCGGGACGAGCTGGCACAGGGCGCTCACGGCCGCGAGCAGGTCGGTGTCGAGCCCTGCGTTGTAGAGCAGCGGACTGAGCGCCTCGCCGTCGCCCGAGCCGCGCATGTTCATGCGGATCACGTGAAAGCCGCGGGCGTACGCGAGCTGCCCGGTCGAGACGACGTATGACGAGGCGTCCGAGCCGCCGAGGCCGTGCACGATCAGGAGCGCGATCCGGTCCTCGCGGGGTCCGGGCTGCCACGTGGCGCGCAGCAGCAGCCGCACGCCCTGCGCCGCTTCGACCACGAGCTCCTCGCAGGGCAGCCGCCAGCGCAGCAGGCGCCGCAGCCAGTAGGCGGCGACCGTCTGGCGATGACCGCCCGCGAGCCACGCGGGAGGGCGAAAGCCGTTCGTGGGACCGGGCGCGTGCAGCGGCGTCCTCCAAGCGAAACGGGGCCCGGCACCCTTCGCCGCTATAATCGCGGCCGGCCCGGACCCCCGCCGATGATACAGGCCTTCCACGTCTACAAGCAGTACGACCGCGAGTCGGTGGCGCTCGCCGACGTGACGCTCAACATCGACAAGGGCGACTTCTGCTTCCTGACGGGCCCGTCGGGGGCCGGCAAGACCACGTTCCTGAAGCTGGTGTTCCGCGAGGAGCTGCCGTCCTCGGGCCAGATCCTGGTCGGCGGCCGCAACGTCACCGCGATCCCCGCCGGACAGATTCCCGAGCTGCGCCGTTCGATCGGCGTGGTGTTCCAGGACTTCAAGCTGCTCAAGCGCAAGACGATCATCGAGAACGTGGCCTTCGTGCTGCGGATCCTGGGGGTGCCCGCGCGCGAGCAGAAGCGGCGGGCGTTCGCCGCGCTCAAGGCGGTGGGCCTGCACCACAAGATGCACGCCTTCCCGCTGCAGCTGTCGGGCGGCGAGCAGCAGCGGGTGTCGATCGCGCGCGCGCTCATCAACGAGCCGATGCTGCTGCTCGCGGACGAGCCGACCGGCAACCTCGACCCGGAGATGGCGCAGGAGATCATGCGGCTGTTCCTGGACGTGAACGCGCGCGGCACGACCGTGGTGGTCGCGACGCACGACCGCGACATGATCCAGCGCATGGGCAAGCGCGTGATCTCGCTCGAGAAGGGCCGGGTGGCCTCGGCATGAGCGGCCGCTTCGCGGGGCGCGTGGCCGTCGTCACCGGGGCGGGGCAGGGGATCGGCCTCGAGATCGCGCGGCGGCTCGCGCGCGAAGGGTCGAGGGTGCTGGTGAACGACCGCGACGCTGAGCTCGCCGAGGAGGCCGCGGGTGGGATCCGCTCGGACGGTGGGGAGGCCAGGGCCGCTGGTGGCGACGTCGCGGATCCGCTCGTGACCCGCGGCCTCGTGGCGCGTGCCGCCGAGGCCTGGGGCCGCGTCGACATCGCCGTGGCGAACGCCGGCATCACGCTCCACTGCGATTTCCTCGACTACGCGCCGGAAGATCTCGACCGCTTGCTCGCCGTCAACGTCCGCGGCTCGTTCTTCCTGGCCCAGGCCGCCGCGCTGCGCTTCCGCCAGCAGGCGAGCCCCGGACGCATCCTGTTCCTGTCCTCGGTCACCGGCCACGTGTCGATCCGCCAGATGGCTCCCTACGGGATGACGAAGGCGGCGCTCGAAGCGCTCGCCCGCAATCTCTCGGCGGAGCTCGCCCCGCTCGCGATCACGGTCAACGCGATCGCGCCGGGAGCCACGGCCACGCCGCGCACGGTCGCGGCCGAGGGGTGGGAGGCCGCGTGGGCCGCCGCAATCCCGGCGGGGCGCGTGGCGCAAGGGGCCGACGTCGCGGCCGCCGCGCTCTTCCTGCTCTCGGACGAGGCCAGGCACGTGACGGGTCAGAGCCTCGTGATCGACGGCGGCTGGGCGGCGCTCGGAGCCGTGCCGGGGGTCTTCGACCCCCCCGGCGACCGCAAGATCAAGCCGTAATCACCTCGCGAGCATCGCCCTCACCCGCGCCACGACCGCCTCGAGCGCGACCTCGTTCTCGGCGCCTTCGGGGATGATCAGGTCGGCGTACCGCTTCGACGGCTCGACGAACTCGAGGTGCATCGGGCGCACCGACTCGAGGTACTGGCGCTGCACCGAGTCGAAGGAGCGGCCGCGATCCTGGATGTCGCGCTGCAGCCGGCGCAGCAGCCGCACGTCGGCGTCCGTGTCGATGAAGAGCTTGATGTCCATCAGCCGGCGCAGCGGCTCCTCGGCGAGCACCAGGATGCCCTCGAGGATCACGACCTGCTTCGGCTTGAGCGGGTCGGGCAGCACCCGGCGCGCGTAGCTCGCGTGGTCGTAGGTCAGGTGTGGCACCGGCCGGCCCGCCCGCAGATCGCGCAGGTCCTGCACCAGCAGCGAGGTGTCGAAGGCGTCGGGGTGATCGTAGTTGATCGCCGCCCGCGCCGCCGGGCTGAGCGTGCTGCCGTCCTTGTAGTACGCGTCCTGCGCGAGCAGCAGGCAGCGGTCCTCGCCGACGCGGTCGCGGACCTTCACCGCGAGCGAGGTCTTGCCCGAGCCGGTGCCGCCCGCGATCCCGACCAGCACGCTCATGCGGGCGGATTATAATCCCGCCTCCCAATGGCGCTCCTGCGCGCTTTCTCCTATTTCGTCTCCGAGGCGCTCACCAGCCTGTGGCGCAGCCGTCTCGTGAACGCCGTCTCGATCGGCACGATCGCGGTCAGCTTGTTCGTATTGGGCGCGTTCCTCACCGTGGCGAGCGCGCTGTCGGGGCTGGTGACGCGCTGGACCGAAACGGTCCAGGTGATCGTGTACCTGGAGGACGCGACGCCGGACCGCGTGCGCGAGAGCCTCGAAAACCGCCTGCGCGAGGATCCGGCGGTCGCGTCGCTCCAGTTCGTGAGCCGCGAGGAGGCGCTCGCGCGCTTCCGGGGCATGTTCCGCGACCTGAGCTCGCTGCCCGAGGACCTGGGCGAGAACCCCTTCCCGGCCTCGCTCGAGGTCAACCTGCGCCCCGAGCGGCAGTCGGCGGTCGAGGTGGAGCGGCTGGCCAAGGCCTTCACGGACGTCCCCGGCGTGCGCGAGATCCAGTACGACCTGCTCTGGATCGAGCGGCTCTCGACCGGGGTGCGGCTGGTGCGGGTGGTGGGCGCGTTCCTGGGCGGGATCCTGGTGCTGGCCGCGGTGTTCACGATCTCGAACGTGATCCGGCTGACGATCTACGCGCGCGAAGACGAGCTCGACATCATGCGGCTCGTCGGCGCGACGCGGGCGTACGTGAAGGGCCCGTTCGTCGCCGAGGGCGTGATCCAGGGCGGGCTCGGCGGGCTCGCCGCGTCGTTCCTGCTGTGGACGGCCCTCGCCTGGCTGTCGCGCGACCTCCAGGTCTCCGACCTCCTGCCCCACGCGACGCTGTCGCTGTCACCCGCCCTCGCCGCCCTGCTCGTCGCCGGAGGCATGGCCGTCGGCCTCGTCGGCAGCCTGATGAGCCTCAGCCGGCTGGAGGTTTGAGCCGACGACCGTCCTGAGGAGTGACAAGAGGCAACAAAGGGGGGTCTAGGGGGCCGAAGTCCCCCCAGAACAAAGACGCAAGCTCATCACGCCCCTACGAGGATCCCCCTTGAGGAGTCACGGACAACGGACAACGGAAACGAACAACGGAAACGGACAGCGAAGCCAACAGCAAGGTTGACCGGCTACCGGGGGGGCATTCCGCCCCCCCGAACCCCCCGGAGCGTCATCCCGCCCCCCCTGGCCCCTCGGGGATGGGCAACTCGCCCCCTGGTGCTTCAGAATCTGTAAGTCTTCCCCTGTACCAGGAACGTCAGCTTGCGGCGGCGCAGGGCGCGGACTTGCTTGCGGATGCGTCCGAGGTGCCTGGGCTTGGCGCCGTAGAGATACACGGGCACGTCGGGCTCCAGCTTGCGCAGCTCCCGGTCGAGCGTCTGGGGCGTGAGGTGGCCCGAGACGTTGGCGAGGTCCTGGAGCTCGTCGGGGAACGACGTCTCCACGATCACGGCCTTCAGGTTGCGCGCCTTGTTCACCACTTCCCAGAAGCGCTCCGTGGGCGCGGTGTCGCTCGAGTAGGCGACCGTGCCGAGCTTGTCCTCGACCACGAACCCGGTGGTGGGCACCGTGTGGGAGACGCGGATCGCCCGGATCGACAGGCCGTTCACCTTGAAGGGACGCTCCTCCGGAATCTCGATGAGCTTCAGCACGGGAGTGAGGTCGTTCGGCAGGCAGGTGAAATCGGGCCAGGTGTGGTTGTTGAACAAGTGGTTCTTCATCGACGCGATCACCTCGTGGATCGCGTAGATCCGGAGGATGAAGCCGGGCGCCGAGAAGTTGTTGTCGATCAGGAACGGCAGCGAGCAGGTGTGGTCGAGGTGCGAGTGGGAGATGATGACGTCCTTGACCTTCACCTGCTCCCGCAGGCTGAGCGCACCCGAGACGAAGCCGGCGTCGAGGCAGACCGTGTCGTTGATGAGAAAGGACGTCATCCCGAGCGCGGGAATGTTTCCGCCGTAGCAGCCCAGGACCCGAAGCTTCATCGTTCACTCCCCCGCAAGTCTCTGTGCTCTCGGGGCTTGCAGGGAACCACCGGCCGCGACCCTAGCATGCGTGTCACATTCTGGTCAAGTGAGCCCCATCACCCGCGGGCTGACACCACGCGTCGTGTGTGCGGCACGCGTGGGCTCCAGCCCTGGGGGCCTCGCGGCGAACGGTGACGTCGGGGGTGCTTGCGAGGCGGGTTGTGCCTATACTGGGCGCATGAGACGGCTCGCCCCCGCGCTCGCGCTGTCAGTCGGCCTGGCCGCAACGGCCGATGCGCAGGTGAACGAGTACGAGGCGCGCTACGGGCCGACGATCGAGGTTTCGGTCGACTCGCTGCTCGACATGCCGGAGCAGTACAGCGGGCGCGCGGTGCGCACGCGAGGCCAGTTCGAGATGATCCCGACCGGCCGCGGCCAGCAGTTTGGGCTGCGCGGTACGTTCGGCGGCTACCTCTACATCTACCCGCGGCCCGAGATCGTCGCCACCTACGAGCAGGAGGCGCGCCGCTGGGCCGGAAAAGAGGTCGAGGTCCAGGGCTCGGTGGACCGCGGCCAGGACCAGGAGACGCGCCAGCCGATCGTGTACATCGCGATCTGGGCCTACCTCGGGCCGCCCGACGACAAGCCGATGAAGCGTCCCGACTCCCCCGACACGACGCTCGAGGACCTCGTCACGAAGCCCGAGCGCTACGACGGTAAGACCGTGAACGTCCGCGGCCAGTTTCGCGGCGAGAACCTCTTCGGCGACCTGCCGTCGTCGAGCCGCGACCGCTCGTCCGACTGGGTGATCAAGGACGACGTGTTCGCGGTGTGGGTCACCGGGAAGAAGCCCAAGGGCTCGGGCTGGAGCCTCGACGCCAGCCTGAAGCGGGACACGGGCAAGTGGCTGCAGGTGATGGGGCGCGTGCGCGTCCGGAACCGCTTCGTCACGGTCGAGGCGATGGACATCGTCCTGTCGAAGCCGCCCCAGGTGAGTGTCGCCGCCGAGGCCAAGGCCGAGCCCACGCCGCCGCCGCCCTCGAGGCCGAAGCGGCCACCCGTGGTCGCCTTCTCGCTCCCGCTCGACGGCGAGCGCGAGGTGTCCCCGGACAGCGTGTTCCTGGTCCAGTTCAGCCGTGACATGGACGAGCCGAGCCTCAAGGACCGCGTCCTGTTCCGCTACGCGGGGCGCCCACAGCCCGGCGACAACGCGCTCGACGCGGTGAAGATCAGCTATGACGGGGGCCTGCGCACGCTGCGGGTCGACCCGGGCGACCTGCTGCGCCCCGGCCGCGTTGTGGAGCTGGTGCTGCTGCCGGGGATCGTCGACATCGACGGCGCTCCGCTGGAAACGCGGCCGGGCATCCGCGCCGGCTCGTCGGCCGACGTGCTGCGCTTCCAGGTCGTCGCCGCCGGCCTCGCGGGCGGCCCGAACCCCTAGGCCCGAGCGTTCAGGCCGGCTTGCTCCCGTGCAGGCGGGCGAGTGCCCGCGAGCCGATGTCGCGGCGGTACAGCATCCCGTCGAACTGGATCCGGCCGATCGCCTCGTAGGCGCGCGCGATGGCGGACTCGAGGTTGGCCCCGAGAGCGGTGACGCCCAGCACGCGGCCGCCCACCGTCTTCACGGCGCCGTCGGCGCGCTTCGTGGCGGCGTGGTAGACGACCACGTCGCTCCAGTCCTTGACCGCCTCCAGCCCCGTCACCACCTTGCCCGTCTCGGGAGTGTCCGGGTAGCCGCGGCTCGCGAGCACCACGCACACCGCGGGCTCCTTGGCCCACTCGAGGCGCGTGTCGCCGAGCGTGCCGATCGCGCACTGGTGGAGGATGGGCACGATGTCGGTGCGCATCCGCGCCATGATCACCTGCGTCTCGGGGTCGCCGAAGCGGGCGTTGAACTCGAGCACCTTGGGCCCCGCCTCGGTGATCATGAGCCCGGCGAACAGCACGCCCTGGAACTTGCGCCCCTCGTCGGCCAGGCCGGCGATCGTCGGCAGCACGATCTCGTTCATGATGCGCTTGTGGCCCTCGAGGCTGATGTTGGTCGTGGGCGACACCGTGCCCATGCCCCCGGTGTTCGGGCCCTGGTCGCCGTCGAGCGCGCGCTTGTGGTCCTGCACCGAGGCCATCGGCACCACCCGCGAGCCGTCGGAGAAGACCAGGAACGAGACCTCCTCGCCTTCCAGGAACTCCTCCATCACGAGCTTCGCGCCGGCGGAGCCGAACTTCTTGTCCGCCATCATCTCGTCGACGGCGATCTTCGCTTCGCTCTTGTCCTTTACGACCAGCGTGCCCTTGCCGGCGGCGAGGCCGTCGGCCTTCACGACGAAGGGGAAGCCGAACGGCGCCCGCTTCACGAAATCGTGGGCTTCGTCGATCGAGCCGCAGACCTCGTAGCGAGGTGACGGGATGTTGCGGCGGGTCATGAACTCGCGCGCGAAGGCCTTCGAGCCCTCGATCTCGGCCGCGCCCCGGGAGGGGCAGAAGATCGTGAGGCCGCGGCGCACGAACTCGTCGCCGATCCCGAGCACCATCGGCAGCTCCGGCCCGACCACCGTCAGGTCGGCCTTGATCGTCTGCGCGAAGTCGGCGACCTCGACGATGCTCGAGGCGTCGATCGGGACGCAGTCGGCGATCTCGGCGATGCCCGCGTTGCCTGGCGCGCAATAGACCTCGGTCACCAGGGGGCTCTGGCGGATCTTCCATACCAGAGCGTGCTCGCGGCCCCCGTTGCCGACGATCAGGAGCTTCATTCGCGAGCAAAGTGACATGCGCTCCGGCCAGTGTCAAACGCGCTTTCGCGCGACTTCTGAGGAGTTCGGCGCCCTCGTGCTAGCCTCTGCGGGCCGATGCGAGACGCCTCCTTTCGCGCGGGCGCCACGGCTGCCGTGCTGTGGGTCCTGCTGTGTCTGCGCTGGTTCGACGTGGCCGAGCCCTGGCGGCCGGCAGCGCTCGCGGCGGTTCCGCCCGCGCTGCTGCTGGTCGCGCTCTGTGCCGTCCTCGCGCTGTGGCTGCGCGGGCGGCGGCCCATCCTCCGTGGCACGCCGCTCGGGCCGCACGCAAAAGCGCTGGGGCTCGTGCTGGTCCTGGCGTTCTTCTTCCGGCTCCCGGTCGTGGCCGGTGGCGCGGGCGCCGCGGTCACCGCCGACGGCGCGCTCTCGGGGATCGTGGCGCTCCACCTGCTGGACGGCAGCGAGCGGCTCGTGTTCGTGCCGCAGGTGCCGTACAGCGGCAGCCTGAAATCGCACGTCACGGCGCCCCTCGCACTGGCGCTCGATCCCGCCCGCGCGTTCGCGCTCGCTTCGGTGCTCTTCTATCTCGGCTACGTGGCGGGGTTGTATCGGCTCGCGCTCGTCGTCTCGGGGCCTCGCGCGGCGCTCCTCGCCGGGCTCTACGCCGCCTTCAGCCCGGCTTTCGTGACGCGTTACAGCCTGAGCAACGACGGCAACTACGTCGAGCTGCTGGCGCTCGGCACCTGGGCGCTGTGGCTCGGGGCGCGCTTCACGCTCGAGCCGGACGCCCGCAAGCAGCTCGCCTTCGCGGCGGGCCTGCTGCTCGGCCTCGGCTTCTGGTGTCACATCCTCGCAGTCATCCACCTGGCGGCGCTCGCGCTCGTGTTCGTGCTCGTGACGCGACTACAGGCGCTGCGCCCGCTGCTGGCGCTCGGCGCCGGGGCGGCTATCACTTACACGCCCGGCTGGCTCTGGAACCTGGCGAACGGGTGGCAGTCCTTCCACTACCTGCTCCCGGGGCAGGCCCGCACGGGTGAGGCGGGCGAGGCCGGGATCGCTGCCGTCACGGTCGGCCTCGGCGAGAAGCTGTGGCTGATGCTGACCGAGCATGCGCCGGTCCTGATGGGCTACGACACGGGCTACGGAACGGTCGTCGACCGGGCGCTGCTGGTCGTCGCCTGGATCGCCACGGCCGCCGCGGCCGCCGCCGGCGCACGAGCCGCGGGGCGTGCGATCCGCGAACGCTCCTGGCCGCTCGCGGCCCTCCTCGTTTTCGCCGCGACGAACCTGGCCGTCGCTCTCGTCGCGCTGCCGCACGTCCCGGGCAACCCGCGCTACATCCTGTTCCTGATGTCGGTGCTGCCGGTGCTGCTGGCCGACGCGTGCGTCGGGAGCCGGCCGGCGGCGGAGGCCTCGGCATCGACCCTGGAACGCGGCTCCGCGCTCGGCACGTTGCTGCTCGGGGTCCTCGTCGCCGCCGGGGCCGTCGCCTCGTTCGCCCAGTTCCCGCCCACGCTGGCGCAAGATGCCCGCTGGCGCGGCTTCGTCTCCGAGCTCGAGCGCGAGGGCGTCCGCTACTGCTACACCGACTTCTTCCTCGCGACGCGGATCAACTTCCTGTCGGCGGAGCGGGTCGTGTGCACGGCCAAGCTGGGCCCGTTCACGACCGAGTACTTCTTCCAGTACCGGGAACGTGTGGAGCGCGCCCCCGAAGCCGCGCTCATCCCGGTGAACCGGACCGCTGCGGCGCGGCTCGAGCGGCGCCTCAGCGAGCTGGGCGTCGCGTTCGAACGACGCGACCTGGTGAAGCCGGTGCTGTTCCGGCTGTCGCGCAAGGTGGATCCCGAGGAGCTTTTCCCGGGGCGCGCGTTTCCGAGGCGGTGATGTCAAAGCCCGTACCGGCCGAATCGCCGGCCGGTACGGGCTTTCTTTGGGCGTCCGCCCCCTGGGCTACGGCTGCAACTCGGACGTCACTACGGCGCCGCCCATCTGGGGGAGCGTGGCGCTCAGCTTCACGACCTTGCGCGTGTCCTTCGCGACCCAGATCGTGGTCTGCCCGGGCTCGCCCTCGGCCGAAGCGATCTCGACCTTCCACGCCTCAAACGTCCCGGCCGGCACGGTCACGCTCTCGGCGCCCGTGACCTTCGCCTGCTTCATCTGGACCTTCTGCTGGCGGACGTCGAAGTTGCGGTAGGTGGTGCTGAAGCCCTCGGCGAGCGGAAGCGAGGCGATCGCCTCGTTCGCGCCGACGCCGTCGGCGAACAGATCGCCGCCGAGGTCGACGGACACCGGCTTGGGCTCGCCACCCATGGCGACGGTGCCGCTGGCCTTGCCGTCCGCGAACGTGAGCTCGATCGCCGCCGGACCCTGTTTGATCGAGCGCTTGCGCGGGACGAGCGTCGCCTTGTCGAGCGTCGTGATGTCGACCGCGTCGCCCATCGGCATCTTCGCGGTGCCGGTGACGACCCAGTTCCCGCCCTGCTCCTCGATCGTCTGTGTCGTCGACAGCGGGATCGTCTGGCCTCCGGCCTCGATCTTGCCCGAGTAGCTCGCCTTGCCCGCGGACCACGGGAACGCGACCTTGGGCACGCCCACGCTCGCCGTCTCGACGGGCTTCGTAAGCACCACCGTCTTCGGGTCGATGACGAGCTCGCCGAGGCGCTTGCCGACCTCGGGCGTCATCTCTTCCTGGAAGCGGCCGCCCAGGTGCTTGGCGAAGAATTTCTCGGAGGCCGCCCAGAGGGCCATGTTGTTGACGGGCCGCTGGAAGCCGTGCCCCTCGTCCGGCGCCAGGATGTACTCGACGGGGAAGCCGCGGTCGCGCAGCGCGATCACGATCTGCTCCGACTCGGCCTTCTTGACGCGCGGATCGTTGGCGCCCTGCGCGACGAGCAACGGGGTCTTGATCTTCTGCGCCGAGTTGAGCGGCGACTGGCGCATCAGCTGGGCTTGGCCCTCGGGCGTCTTCGGGTTGCCCAGCCGCTCGTAGAAGAGGAGCCGGATCGCCTCCCAGTAGGGTGGGATCGAGTCGAGCAAGGTGATCAGGTTCGAGGGAGCCACGATCGCGACGGCGGCGCCGTAGAGGTCGGGAGTGAAGGCGACGCCGGCGAGCGTCGCGTAACCGCCGTACGAACCGCCCATGATCCCGGTGCGCTTCGGATCGGCGATGCCCTGGGCGACCAGGTACTTGGCGCCCCAGGTCACGTCGTCCTGCATCCTGTCGCCCCACTGCTTGTTGCCCGCGTTCAGGAACTTCTTTCCGTAGCCGGTCGAGCCGCGGAAGTTCGGCTGGAGCACCGCGTAGCCGCGATTCGCCATGAACTGGGCGAGGCCGTCGAAGCCCCACCTGTCGCGCGCCCAGGGGCCGCCGTGAGGCAGCAGGATCGCCGGCAGGTTCTTCGCCGGCACACCCTTCGGCAGCGTCAGGAAGGCGGGAATCTCGAGCCCGTCGGAAGACGGGTAGCGCACCGGCTTCATGCTCGCCATGTGCTCGCGCGGGATCCGCTCGCGCACCTTGTGCTGGAGCGTCAGCTTCTTGGTCCCGCGATCGAAGAGGTAGCGCTCGCCCGGATCGGTGTCGCTGCTGACCGTGATGAGCATCAGCCGGTCGTCGGCCGTGCTCGAGCCCAGGCCGATGTCCTTGCCCGGGAACTTGCCTTGCAGCAGCTTATGGTCGGCAGCCCAGTCCTTGTCCCGGAAGTAAAGACGGACGCGCTCGTCCTCGTACGCCGTCCCGACGAGCTCGTCCGTGGCCTCGGCGAAGATGGCGTTGCCGAAGTCGACTCGGTTCACCGGATCGGACTCGACCAGCTCCTCCTTGCCGGTCTCGGGATCGAAGAGCACGAGGCGGATCAGGTCGACGTCGCCCGTGTTGGTCTGCATGTAGACGCGGCGGCCGTCTTTGTGAAAGCGACCCGTGCCGCAGGTCTCGAAGGCCGTGCAGGAGTAGACCTTTCTGAAGCCCTCGGGCTCGACCTTCAGGATCTCGGTAGAGCCGCCCTCCACGATGCGTGTCGCGAGGCGCAGCCCGCCCTCGAGATCGAAACTCCAACCCGCGATTCGCTCGGTGTTCTTGCGGACGAGCTCGCGCTCCGCGGTCGAGATCGTGACCTTGTAGACGTCGTGCCAGGCCGCGTCGCGGTCGTTGAGGCCGACGTAGATCGTATCGGGGGACTTCTTCGGCACCGCGTAGATGAACGCGCGCGCGCCCTTGGCGTCCGTGAGGTTTCGTGAGGGCGGCGCCTCGCTTCCGGCCGCGTTCGGGGCCGATGGATCCACTGCCCAGACGTTGAAGTTCTCGTCGCCGTCCTTGTCCTTCACGTACAGGATCAGCTTGCTGTCGCGGCTGAAGAAGAATCCCGGGATCGGGCGCTTCGTCTCGGTCGTGACGAGGCGGGCCTTGTCGAAGGCCTCGCTCGTCTTCTTGACGTAGATGTTGCGCGTGTCCTTCCAGGGCTTCAGGAA
>Ga0214472_10001281_pt1 | contig 28630 bp, 26 predicted proteins | sample RVTome_6_FD_207662 | JGI IMG/M metagenome (GOLD analysis project Ga0214472, IMG submission 207662) | Soil microbial communities from uranium-contaminated site in the Upper Colorado River Basin, Wyoming, United States - RVT140D175 | ecosystem: Environmental > Terrestrial > Soil > Contaminated >...
TGACGGCTTTCACCTTACCCGGCTTGTCTTCTGTCGCGGGTTCAACTACCTCCCAATCCGTCATCTCCGTCTCCCCCCCGGCCTGGCCATAAATCGCCCAGGTGGGGCCATGATCATGCGGTGGGCTCTGTTTGGCGCCGTGATGGACATGCCCCAGAATACAGAAGCCCAGTTCGGGGTCTTCATAGAGAATTTTGCGTTCGGGGGCATCATCGGCCAAATGGGTGGCGATGAACGTGCCATCGGTCAAGACGTCTTGCAAGAGCGTACAGATTTTCTGCCGCCCCTCAGGACCCGGCTCCGCTTTGAGAATCCGATGGCACTCGGCAGAGAATTGTTCAAGTGTATGAACCATTATCACACTCCTTTTGAAACGGAAAAAAGCTGCCCTGGTCATAGCATGCGTCGCCAGCGAGCCAGGGACCCTCACCAGCTGCGCCTATAGGACTGCGATCGCGACACAAAAAAGTGCCGCTCGTGTCATGTCGTCAATTCCAGTTCTAAGCCCATCTCTTCCCAGGCCGCGAGCCCACCCACCAAATCCGCGATCGCCGTCATGCCGTGGTTGGCCAGAATACTTGCGGCAATAGCGGAGCGGTAGCCCCCCGCACACTGCAAGACCACTTGACGATCGCGAGGCACCTCGTCAAGTTGGCGCTGCAGGCGATTCAGCGGGAGGTGGAGGCTGCCGTTGATGTGCTTGTCTTGCCGCTCCCCGGGAGCTCGCACATCGAGTACCAGAGGCGGGTTGGGTGCGGCGAGTGCGATGGCCACCTCGGTGGCGGTCATCCGCTCAATCCGCCGCAAGAGGTCGGGGCGGTTCGCCAGGCTCTGCGCCCCACCAGCGAGATAGCCCGCGATGTGGTCAAAGCCAATCCGGCCCAATCGCATGGCCGCTTCTTCTTCCTGCTCCGGCTCGGCGATGAGGACAATCGGCGCCTCGGCGTCGAGCACCGTTCCCGCCCAGGTCGCAAAGGCGCCCTGTAAGCCCACATTGACACTGCCTCTGAGATGAGCTTCTTCAAAGACCTCTGGATCGCGCACATCGAGCACCTGTGCGCCAGCATTCATGCGTCGCAGCACTTCGTCGAGGCTCAGCGGGTTGAGCACGTGGTGCAACGTGTGGGCTAAGGTCGGATGTTCGCGGCGATTCAGCATGGCATCATAGGCAAAATACGGCGGCGCCTCTGGCTGACCCGCCGTGACCAGGTCGATGAATGCCGCCTTACTCATGGGTTGCAGCGCATAATTGAATTGTTTCTGGGTGCCGAGCGGGGCAAAGGTCTCGCTGCTTAAATTTTTGCCACACATCGAGCCCGCACCATGGGCAGGGTAGACCAGAGTAGCATCTGGCAAGAGCATGACTTTTTGGTGCAATGAATCGTACAGCATGCTTGCCAATTCCTCTTGTGACACCCCAACCGAGGCCATCAAATCCGGGCGTCCTACATCCCCAATAAACAACGTGTCGCCCGTGAGCACCGCATGGGGGTGGTCGGGATCGTGTTGTAAATCGGTCACCACAATACAGATGGCTTCAGGCGTATGACCGGGGGTTTCGAGGATGTCGAGGCGGACCTGGCCCAAGTCTAGGGAGTCGCCGTCGTGAAAGGGCCGAAAGGCATAGTCGGCCTGAGCGCGAGCCCCCAGGCAAACGGTGGCGCCCACGCGTTCCCGTAGCTCCAGATGACCGGCGAGAAAATCGGCATGAAAATGGGTGAGAAAAGTATAGCGAATATCGAGACCGAGCTGGGAGGCGTCTTGGAGGTACTGATCGATGTCACGTTGCGGATCCACGATGGCGGCGATACCCGAGGCTTCATCCGCCACTAGGTAAGAGGCATGGGCCAGACAGCCAAGATAGTATTGTTTCAATAGCATGGTGTTTTCCTCCGCTGTATATTGATGGCCATTTCACTCCCACGACACCCCCATCGCCGATCGATCCCATAGTCCGTATAGGGCTTAACGCTCCGGTTCATCACACACCTTTCGCCTGGCACAACCCCATGGCATCACATTGCATGAGGTTTCACATGTCAAAATGATAATAAAAATTTCGAAACGAGTATAAACCTATCCTTATGATGGGGTCAAGCCCTGAACCATAGGCAATCCCCCGCATACGCACAAAATTGTTTTGTATAATAAATATACTGTTCATCCACTGAAACTTGTGTTAAAAAATGCAACGATGATACGAATGATGAGTACCCCTGTCGTGGCCGGTAACGATTCGTCCCTCTCCAAGGGGAGATATGGCCCCAGGATGGGTGCCCTCATCTCCACCCCTGTTTTGAGGAGATACCGCAGATGAAAGACGGTTTGAGATTTGTGGATTGCGATATGCATGTGATGGAGCCGCCCGATTTATTTGATACGTATTTGGAGCCGAGATTCAAAGATCGCGTCATTTTGCCAGTCGGCGCAGATGGCCGACCGACACGCGGCATGATGGTCATCGACGGCGTGCCCACGAGTCGGGACGTGGAGCTGCAGCAGCACCGCAAGCCTAACCGATCCGTGTCTACCGTCAATAGCACCCAGCCCTTATCGGGATCGCGTATCGCGGCAGAGGGCCGCCTGGACTTTGCCATTGAGCGCGGCTATAACGCCGAAGCCCAGGTGATGGGCATGGAGATTGAGGGGATTGACATCGCCGTGCTCTTTCCCACGATGGGCCTCAGTCTGATCGCCCGCAATGACATGGATCCGCAGCTCTCCCTCGCGCTCTGCCAGGCCTATAACAACTGGATTCACGAGTTCTGCCAGCACAGCCCCAACCAATTGAAATTCGCTGCCATGCTTCCCTTCCACGACGTGAATTTGGCCTGTCGGGAGCTGCTCCGATGTGTCAAGGAACTTGGTGCGGTGGGATCGTTTTTACGCCCGAACATGGTGAATGGCCACTTTTGGCATGCCAATTATTGGAATCCCCTCTACAGCCTGCACGAAGACCTCGATATCACCTTGGGGTTCCATGAGGGCACTGGGGCGCAGTACTCTCATATGAATACGCTGTACGGCGAGAACCGATTTTACCGCCATGTGGCCAGCCACTGGATCGAGATGCAACAGGCCCTGATTGCCATGCTGATTGGTGGTGTGTTCGAGTTTCATCCCCATCTGAGAGTCGGCTTCCTGGAAGCCCAAAACTCATGGGTGCCGGGTATTCTCACCCGCATTGAATGGGACTACCCGCAGTACCACGACTCCCATGCGCCCTATCTCTCGCTCACCCCGAAGGAATACTTTCGGCGCAACTGCTGGGCGGCGGTCGAGGGGAGTGAACCCGAGATCGAACCCACCGCGAGTCTCATCGGGGCCGATCGCATGTGCATCTCGACGGACTACCCGCACTTTGATTCGAACTTTCCTAATGTCTCCAATAACCTGCTGAATAATGTCTCCCGTGAGACAGCCGCGCAGATTTTGATGGGCGGCGCCCATCTCTATGGCTTTGGAGACGACGATTTTGAGAAAGCGTCTGCGGCCGCGGCCGAACATGAGGCCGCAGCCGCGCCAGTGGGCGACTAATCATGCATGACAAGGAGATCGCCTCGGCCCCTCAAAGGCCGAGGCGATCTCCTTACATGGGGAGACCTCTCTAAGTCACTAGTCGTCAAGAAGCAGGTCGTGAGTCGGTTGGGCTAGGCATGGGGGTCGTTACCCATTTACAGAGGGGACATCGCCAATGGCTTCACGGATAGGGAGGACATATCCGAGCGCGGCAGACATCTCTTGCGCCACTTGACTGACGAGTGGCCCCAACTCCTGCAGCTTTTCATAGGTGAGCCGTTGTACCGGACCCAACACGCTGACGGCTGCAATGGGACGGCCACTCCAATTCCAGATCGGCGCTGCCACCGCGGATGCCCCTGGCGAACGCTCGCCAATGCTAATAGCAAATCCCCGCGTCTGCACGACTGACAGTTCGGTCCGAAGGCGCTCAGGATCGCTCAGGGTACTCGGCGTGATCGCGACTAAGGGCAGCTCGTCCAAAAGCGTGTGGAGTTCGGCTTCAGGGAGAAACGCCAAGAGGGCTTTACCGGGGGCGCCAACGTGCAGGGGAACGGCCAAGCCAACCGTCTGTGAATATTTAATATTGTGTCCACTTTCGAGTTCTTCAACGCAAACACGCTGGTTCCCCAAGCGGGTGTTTAAGTTCACGGTCTCGTTCGTGTCTTGCCGCAAGCGTTCTAAATAGGGATGACAAACACGACGGAGATCCTGCTGGCGCAACACCACCCAGGCGAGTTCGACCAGGCCCGGCCCCAGGCTATAGAGCTGACTGTTTGGACAAGTGACAATCAGCCCCTTTTTTCTCAGTAGCGACAGCAGCCGATACGCCGTGCTCTTGTGGAGCCCAAGCTTCGCACTAATATCGGTCAGCCGCAGCTGAGGATGCTCGGCATCGAAACAAAAGAGAATGTCTATTGCCTTTTCGATAGAACTCGGGCGTGGTTCCTCCACCACCTCACTCTTTGAATCGGAATTTGAATCAGAGATTCGCATATTAAAATCCTTTGATAAGATAGCCCCTGATTATATCGTCATGGGACCTCATGAGTCCAGTCTTTTTGAGGCGGAGAAGAGACGGCATAGCCATTGACACAGGCATCGGAAATGCGTCATCGCCCCGGGGACACTACAGAGATGGATTGCAGCACACGATGGCGATGCCACTTGCTCGGGGGCATTGGGCCGCCGCGTGAGGTGAGAACTATAACGGAGTTCCTGTTTTCAGAGGCGGCATCCGCCTATCCACGCCAGGCTGAGAGAGTTTGGTCGTAGATAGGCGCCCTGGTGGCCTTGACCGCTCGGATGCACGGCATGAATTAGGGCTAAGGACGATAGGCAATGGGCTCGCAATCATGATTGAAATATCAAGTCCCAAGATGGTGGAGATTGATATTAAGTATTGCCATCATACTTCCCAACCTCTCAGCATGGGATGGCCAACACGACTCATGAAGATGCGTGATAGTCGTGTGGCGACGTCCGCTGATCAAACGGGCTTGTGCGTCTACGACAAGCCGGCACATGGCGGATCTGAGTCGACCCCCAGAAAGCCGAGCACGACGACGCAGAATGTAGGCCAGGTCGCGCGTCGGGTAAAGACCTTGCGAAAGGTGTTCAGTATATGGTAAACGTAAGCAAGCATGAGATCCTCCTTGTGGTTGTTGTTGTTGTTCCATCATAGCGGTTCGTATAATTTTTCCGGCTCGTCTCAAATTTTAGTGGTGACCACTAACCCAAACTCGGCGATTCGCCAGAGGCCGCCAAACCAACGGTTCACGACTTTCGGGAAGCCGTGAAAGGATGCACTTTTTCGGGAGGTTTGAAAGGGGCTGTTGGTTGAACCTTGCCAATGTTGAACTGCTGGATTGACGCTAACCCCATAACCGAGAACTTAGGACTGTCGAGGTTCTTACTTAACCACTATATATTTGTTGCTGGATGCCACACGGATATCATGCCGGAATATAAGCGAAGCGCCATTCAGAACCTTAGTCAATGTCTCAATTGTCAAAAAATTCTATTCCACTCTGGCAATATCAGACGATACGAACTTGTCACATGGCAAGCAGAGCGAACGGTTACTTAGGGAAACCCAACAGGAGCCTGGTGGTTAGCGAACTTGTGAGGATGTCTATGCTACAATCGTTCACGTTCTACCATGGGGTTGCGTTTATACTCGGCTGTATCATTGGCAGCTTTGCCAATGTATGCATCCATCGACTGCCTTGGCAACATTCGCTTGTGCTTCCATCTTCGCACTGCCCAAACTGCCAACAAGGACTGCGCCCATGGCATAATATCCCTATTCTAAGTTACGTGCTGTTACAAGGGCGGTGTGCATATTGCCAAACTACCATCTCTTGGCGTTATCCGTTTGTCGAGCTCCTTGGCGGGCTACTCTATATCGCTTTATATGAGCACTTTGGACTCTCTATCCAAGGGATGATTTTTACGCTCCTAGCGACGTCACTGCTCATCGTGTCGTTTATCGACCTAGCATATCGCATCATACCGGATGTCATTACCCTGCCCGGCATCATTGCTGGCCTGCTTGCCAGTACATTGATCACCTCGGTCGGTCTCGGCAGCGCCTTGTTCGGGGTGGTCATCGGCGGAGGTTTGTTCCTACTCATCGCCATCGTCAGCCGTGGTGGGATGGGCGGTGGCGATATCAAACTCACCGCGATGATCGGTGCCTTTCTGGGATGGCAGGGGGTTTTTGTGACCATTTTTCTAGCGGCATTGAGTGGGGCGGTATCAGGCTTATTTCTCATCGCAGTCAAAAAGAAAGGGCGTAAGGATGCCTTGCCTTTTGGCCCGTTTTTAGCGCTTGGTGCCTTAGTCGCGCTCTTCTGGGGGCATGAAATCGTACATTGGTACCTACGTGTATAGCTCTAGGAAAAAGCTTGGTAGGGGGTTTCAAGAAAGAGTTGACGCAGCCATAAACAGCGATCGGCCGGCTGATGGCGCAAGCCAAAGCGTACCATGAGATGCAGGACAAACCATAATAGCATGGCGCCAACACCCACTAGGCCCAGTAGAGCGCCAAGTCCAAAAATATATTTAAATACCACGAAGATTCCAGACAACACCGACATCATGTGCCTCTTCCTCCCATTTGCCGTGACTTAGAAGCCATATTGTTGCAACAAAGCTTCGACTTGAGCCGCTTTGCGTACCGTGTCTTGCGTGACGTCCTCCGTTTCTTCCGAGACATCAAAGGTGATATCCGCCACTGTGTGATAACGCGCCCGGCGCGTCTCCCACACGTTTGCCAATTCCGCCACGGCCGAGCCTTGCCCGGTCAAGGAGGGGCGATTGCCCTCTCCGCTAATGCGGCGTTGAAGAATCGACAAATCGCACAGCAACAACACCACCACGCCTTGAGCTTTTAAACGCTTGGTATTGACTTCATCCATCAACGCCCCACCGCCCACCGCAATAATCTGCCGGTCGGCAGCCGCGCATTGGGTCACCGCTTCGCGCTCTAAGTCGCGAAAACGTGCCCAGCCATGTTGTGCCACAATGTCCACAATCCGCTGGTCAGCCAAGGCTTCAATCACCTCATCTGTGTCAACGAAACGAAAGGCCAAACGCTCCGCCAGAACTGAGCCGAGACTGCTTTTTCCCGTGCCACGCATGCCAGTTAAAATCACATTCATCGTTTGCCTTTTCGCGCCGCGGCGTTAAACGCGCCGTACCTGAATCCCTACCGCTTGCAGATCATCCCAGAACCCCGGATAGGTTTTGGCTACACAAGCCGGTTCTTGAATGTAAATACCGGGCAGCCGAGCCCCAGCCATGCCAAAACACATGGCCATGCGATGGTCATCGTAGGTGGCGATTTCCGCCCCGTGCAATCGGCTGGGATCTCCCTCGATATGCAGCCCATCCGGTAACTCCTCGACCGTACTGCCAATCTTACGCAGCTCATTGGCGAGTGCCTGCAAGCGATCGGTCTCTTTGACCCGTAAATTCCATACGTTGCGTATACGAGTTACCCCAGGGCAAAACGCGGCCAGGACGGCTACGGTCATCGCCGCATCCGGAAGGGAATTGAGGTCGATTTCGCCAAGTGGCCGCAACTGTAATGGTCCAGTAACCGTGATCTCCGCACCGCGCGACACTGTGCATCCCATCTGTTCCAGGACCTCCACGAAGCCTAAATCCCCTTGGGCCGAACTAGCGGGGATATTGGTCACACACATCTCCTGTCCCAAGAGAGCGGCCAACCCCCAAAAATACGTTGCTGAAGAGACATCGCCTTCGATCATGTAGGTCCGACCACGGTAGACCTGCTGCCCAGGAATAAAAAATTCACGGTAATCCTCATGCCGAACTTCAACACCAAATTGCCGCATGATATCCAGCGTTAAATCCACATAGGGCTTTGACACGAGTGTGTCTCGAACTTGCAAGGTGACATCAGTTTGCGCGTAGGGCGCGGCAATCAGCAAAGCTGACAAAAATTGACTGCTAATCGCACCGGAGATCGTAGCGGTACCGCCCTGCAAGCGTTGCGCATCGATTTGCACCGGTGGGCAGTCATTGCCGTGAACGCTTTTGACACTGGCGCCCAGTTGATTGAGGGCATCAAGCAGGTCGCCAATGGGCCGCTCTTGCATACGCTCGTTGCCCGTGAGGGTGAGGGCAAAGCCGGGCAGGGTGAGCATAGCGGTAAAAAACCGTGTGGCCGTGCCGGAATTGCCCAGATACAACGGCTTTTCCGGCATGGTAAATTCGCCGTGTTGGCCTCTGACCTCAAACGTCGTGCCATCCTGCTCAATCTGTAAACCCAAATGCCCGAGGGCTTCCCGAGCCACAAAGGTGTCGTCGCTCAACAGAGCCCCTCGGAGCGTGGTGGCCCCCTGGGCCATGGCCGCGATGGTGAGGGCACGGTTGGTATAACTTTTTGATCCAGGCACTTGATGCCGCGAGGCGAGCGAGATCGAGGGGACTATTTCCAGACGCTCCATAGCGTTTGCTCCTACGTAAAATCATGAAGGGCCTAGATGCGTCACGCTCCCGAGACCTATTTCATCATATCCGGGAGATGCCAGACTTCATGGCGCCTCCGATGCGTCGACTTGCATGTAGCGCTCTTGCAGCTGCAGGTAGTGAGCCGTATTGACGATGGCTTCGCGGTCCTGAAAATTGACCATGTCGTCAAAGAATTCAGTTGTCCGCTCTGTTTTTAAACTCTCAAGCAGACGGCGCATGGCAAAGATGGCCGCCCGTTGCACGTCCGATGCAAACAGCATCATATTGTAGCCCATGCGCTCCAAGTCCGCTGTCGGTACATACGGGGTTTTACCTCCCTTGGCCACCATGTTGAGAAGAAGGGGGGCGTCGATCTCATCTCCAACCCGCTGAATTTCTTCCACGGTCTGAGGCGCCTCGACGAACACCACGTCCGCCCCGGCCTTCACACTGCCCTTGCCGCGCTCGATCGCCTCGTCCAAACCGAGCACTGCGCGTGCATCGGTGCGCGCGATAATAACAAAATTGTCATCTTGCCGGGCGTCGCAAGCCGCTTCGATTTTTTGTAAAAATTCGCGCTGCCCAACGACTTCCTTACCCTCGTAGTGACCACAGCGTTTCGGCGTCACCTGGTCCTCAATATGAACGCCGGAGGCGCCTGCGGCCTCCATCTCCCGTATGGCACGCATGAGATTGATCGCATTGCCGTAACCGGTATCTGCATCCGCTAGGACCGGCACGGAAACCACCTCGCAAATCATGCGGATGCGAGCCACTTGTTCGCTCATGGTAATCAGACCGATATCCGGCACGCCGCTACTGCGCGCGATCCCGCCCCCAGTGACATAAACGCCCTCAAAGCCCGCCTGTTCAATCATCAGTGCCGAGAGACCATCCCAAGCGCCGGGCAAGATGAGCATTTCCGGCGCCATGATAAGTTCGCGAAAGCGTTGTCGAGGTGGACGTGCAGCATCCTTGGTCTTTGACATCTGTGATCCCTCTTTACCATTGGCTTTTAGCTTGCCGGTCTTGATTTGATGTGCTGGCGTTTGGTGTCGCTTGCATGAAGCGAGCCTCGGATTGTGATATCACGTACGCCAGTAAAGTGCAAGGGATAACCATGGAGGAAAATCGAGAGCATGAACATGCAAAGAAGCGTAAATTTGAAGTACCCCCGAGACGATTCGAACGTCCGACACACGGCTCCGGAGGCCGTTGCTCTATCCATCTGAGCTACGGGGGCACGAGATGAGTGCAAACTATACCGACTTCTGAGATAATCGGCAACCCTAATATGGCGTGGCAAAAGGCAGGGTAGAGCTTGAAACTAGCTTGGCATTCTGGTAAATGTTATCGTTTATGAATACGACTCCCACATATGGCTCGGGAAGATCTCCGTGGCTGATGACCACCTGGACAATTGGAGTTGGGCTTTTGTGCATGCTGCTGGCTGGTTGTGGCTACGCGCTCGTTGGCGCGTCACCCGCAACGGGTGAAAAAAAAACCGTCACGCTCGCCGTTCCTGCGGTGGTAAATCTCACGCGCGAGCCGGACTTGGAGCGACATATGACCTCTGCCCTGCGGCACGCCGTCGCGCAGGCCCCGACTCTGGAACTGGGGTTGGAGCAGCGGGCAACCTACACCTTGCAAGGCATTGCGAGCCAATTTCTGGCGTTTGCCACCTCGCTCGACTCCAGTGATCGGGTCGTCCAGTTTCGCATTGAATCCCGCACGCGCATTCGCCTCACGGATCGACACTCCGATCAGCCACTCTTTGAACAAAACATCGACACTTGGACCGAATACCTGGTGTCGCCATCCGGCTCCGTACGTGAGAATGCCGCCGCCCGGACCGCCGCACTGGCGCGAGTGTCAAGGCAGTTTGCGGAAAAATGCCGGGCCCTCGTCGAGATTACCCTGATGTAGATTGGAATCGCATGCCTGCACAGTCCATTCGACAAGTCATCCGTCGGCTCGAGCAGCACCAGATCGATCCATTATATATGTTGTTTGGTGAGGAGGCCTATCTGCGCCAGGAGTATCTCGCGACCCTGAGCCAGCGGTTGCTAGAGGGGGCCCCTCGGGATTTTAATTTCGACGTCTTTCAGGCGGACGGTGACAGTTTGATCGAGGCGCTGAGTCTGGCTCGGACTTTACCGATGATGGCATCGTGCCGCGTGGTGGTTCTCCAGGGCATCCAACAACTTCGCAAGGCCGATGTACAGCGGCTTGAACAGTATGCAGAGGCGCCAAGTGAATCCACTGCTCTGATCTGTACAAGCACCGATCCCGAGATCAAAAAAGTACCGCGTTCGCTCCAACAAAACGCGATTACGATTGCTTGCAAGCGGTTGAACAGCGACCAATTGCACGATTGGGTGGTACGCACTGCAGGCCGACAGCAAGCGCGCATCAGCGAGGCTGCAGTGGAGGCTTTTTTGCAGGATCAGGACAACGATTTATTTCTGTTGTCCCGCGAATTGGACAAACTCTGTACGTATGCCGGCCCCGAGGGCGACATCGAACCGGCCGATGTCTACGCCGTCTGCTACGCCTCGCGTCAACAGTCCATTTTTGCGCTGTCAGATGCCCTGGGATCGAGGCAGGTTCCCCAGGCGTTTCGCGTGCTGGAGCAACTCCTGCAGCAAGGGGAAGCCCCGCTCCTCGTGTTCAGCATGATCGTCCGTCACCTGCGCTTACTTTGGAGCATCAAAATATTAACTCAACAGCGCCAGGATGTCGGGCCTATCGCCAAAACACTCGGACTCCCGGTGCATGTCTGTCGTCAAATGATGGCGCATAGCCGCCAGATGTCCAGTGCCCACATCCAACGGCTCTATCAGACGGCAGTTGAAGCCGATCTCACTTTTAAAAGCAGCAACAAGCCGCCGCAAGCTGTGCTTGAACGTTTGGTTTTGGCACTGTGTTCGGACGCTTAAGCGCTTACCGACAGCGAATTGACACGGCGGGTGAGGCGTGAAATCTTTCGGGAGGCTTGGTTGCGGTGAATAACCCCTTTGGAAGACGCCTTTCCCAACGCGCGAACCGCCTGAGGGAGTTCGGTCTTGGCCGCTTCGGCGTCACCGCTATCAAGCGCTCTGATCACTCTGCGAATGGACGTGCGCAACGAAGATCGAACAGCGTTGTTGCGCTCTCTACGCACCTCGTTTTGACGCGCGCGCTTTACAACGGACTGGTGAACTTTTGCCATAAATCATGATCCTCCTTTTTGAAGTTTGGGAATATAGCAAGGTGGGCAGGCGATGTCAACGTCGAATCGGTTATCTCTTTTTCTCCCGCTCGCTTTCCGCTAAGCTATTAAACAACTGGGCGTATTATACCACGTTATGGATTTGATGTATGTACGGGCGGAGAGGGCGGCAATGATACCCCATCAACAACTCGATGCGTTCTCTCAACACCTCGTGGTGGAAAGGGGGCTCACAGCAAATACGATATCTGCGTATATGGCCGATCTGCAGCGTTTCTGCGACCACGCGGCGGCGGCGGAAATTGCAAGTCCGCTGCATCGCGAGACCATTATCAACTACCTGAGCGCCCGCCGCCATGGCGGTATTACAGCCCGGAGTACCGCACGCGAGCTTTCCGCCATCAAAGCATTTTGCCGATTTCTAAACGAACGTGGCGAACTCCACGCCGACCCGTCTCTACACGTGCAAATGCCCAATCTGTCGCAGCGTCTGCCGAGCGTCTTGACGCATGAGGAAGTCGATTCTCTTTTGCAGGCCCCCGACACCATCACTGCCGGGGGAAAACGGGACGCCGCTCTGTTGGAAGTGATGTACGCCACTGGCCTGCGCGCCAGCGAATTGGTGGGGCTGCGGCTCGCGGATATCGACCTGGCCGGCGGCTACGTTAAAGCGCGCGGCAAAGGTGGCAAAGAACGGCTGATACCACTGGGCGAGTTGGCGGTACTGCAGCTCGATGACTATCTGGCTAGCAGCCGCCCCCAATTGTTAAAACAACACCAGACATCAGACTTATTTTTAAATCGCTCCGGCCGGGCGCTGAGTAGGCAAAGCGTGTGGAAAATTGTCAAAAAATATGTCTCATGGGCGGGAATTGACAAACCAATTAGCCCGCATACGTTACGCCATTCCTTTGCCACCCATCTCCTGGAAGGCGGGGCCGATTTACGGTCTTTGCAGCAGTTACTCGGCCATGCCGACATTGCGACGACGCAGATTTACACCCATATCGTACAGCAACGTTTACGTTCGGTGTACCACACTTATCACCCGCGCCCTTAGGCATGTCCACAGGATGGTTTTCATGGCTGACAGATCTCAATTTCCTCAGGTGCCGAGCACGCCACGCTCTTTTGCTGTGCTCCTCGATCGGTCCTATTCGAGAGCGGAGTTTTTGCCACACCTTAAGGCGTTAATCGCAGCCGCGCAGGAACGCATTCGCCACGAGCACGAAGGCGGAATGCGGGGGCGCAATGTCGTTCGTCATCTCACGGCTCTAGTCGACGATGTCGTTCGCACCATCTTTAACTTTGGCTTGCAGCAACAAGGCATGACTGACCCTCAATGCGTGGTCCTAGCGCTCGGCGGCTACGGGCGAGGCGAACTAAATCCGCACTCGGACATCGATCTCATGTTTCTCAGCCATAAGGAGCCCCCTGACACCCTGATCCGCGAAACGCTTTATTTATTGTGGGATGTGGGATACACCCTAGGACACAGTGTGCGGTCGCGACGCGACGCCATCAAAATGGCCAACAAAGATCTCAGTACGCATACCGCCATGCTGGAAGGGCGTTACATCGAAGGCGATCAGGAGCTTTTTCAGTGGTTTCAGGACGAGATTGGCCACCGCCGCTTTACGCAGCGCCGCCGTCAATCGTTTGTGCGGCAAAAGGCGGAGGAATGCCGAGAGCGGCATGGCGCTTTTGCCCATACCGTCAATCAAATGGAACCCAACATTAAAGAGGGGCCAGGCGGTCTACGGGATTATCACAATGCCCTTTGGCTTGGCATGGCGGCCTTTGAGGCGGGATCGATTGAGCGGCTCGTGGAACATGGCTTGCTACGCAGTGATGAGCGCCAGGTGGTGGATGAGGCGCTCGACTTTCTCTTCCGTGCGCGCAACGCCTTGCATTATCACTCAGGGCGCAAGAATGACCTGTTATCTGTGGATGTGCAAGAGAAGATTGCAGCCGAACTCGGTTTTGAGCCCGATTCGCAAAAACTCGCGGTAGAGCATTTTTTAAAGACCTATTATGTGCATGCCAATACCATTCACGATCTCTGCATGATTGTGCAAGAGGCGGCGACCCACGCCCCCACACCACCACTGTGGGGATTGCTCACCCTCAAGCGCCCGAAGACGGTTGAGGCGGGTTTTCTCATCAACGATGGCTACTTGAGTCATACCGATGAGATGATCGAGGCACAGTTGGGCGTCAATCCCCTATTACTGTTGCAAGCCTTTGTCATCGCCGACAACTATCAAGCTAAATTGTCTCCGGAACTCTCTCGGGCCATTCGCAATCAGGCTTCGCTGCTCGGCACCGAGTCGATGCGTCGGGCGCCTGAAGTCAAAAAGCTCTTTTTCCATATTCTCGGCCAACCCTATGCTGCTCCCACCTTGCGTGCCCTCCATCGGCATGGGATTTTGGAGGCATATATTCCGGAGTTTGCCCCGCTGACGTGCCTGGTGCAGTATGACCTCTATCATCGCTACACCGTGGAAGAGCATACCTTCCACGGTATTGAGGCCCTGGAGAGTTTGGCGGCAACCACCGACGCCTCCCTACACACCCTGTCCAATCTCTACAAGCGGCAGACCAGCGCCGACAAAGCCTTGCTCACCCTAGCCCTGGTCTTGCACGACTTGGGTAAGGATGTCGGCCCGGGGCACGCGTCACACGTCTATCGCAGTGGCGAGTTGTCCGTGCCGATATGTGAACGCCTGGATCTGTCGGACCAAGAGGGTCAGCTCATTCAAGTCTTGGTGGTCAATCATCTGGTCATGAACCATCTCGCCCAGCGGCGCGATATTACGGACATCAAGGTCATTGGCGACTTCGCCGAGGTCGTGAGCAACGTGACGCACCTGGAGCAGTTGTACTTGCTGACATTTGCGGATACCTCGGGAGTTGGCCCCGGGGTGTGGACGGCATGGAAGGGAGCCTTACTGTCCGAACTCTATCATGGGACGCGGGCTTATTTGGTGCGGCATGCCGACGATACCGCGCCCTCTAACCACCAATTGCGCGAGCGTCTGAAACCGCAGATTTTAGCGGCCATGAATGGCCGTGACGCAGCTACGTTTGTGGATGCGTTTTTGGACGGCTTGCCCGCTCGCTATTTGCGCCTCACCTCTCCGGAGCAGATTGCCAAACACATCCACCTGACTCAGCCCCGATTGCCTGCTCCGATCTGCCTGTACACGGAGGCAGCTCCGGAGACGGAAGCGACCTTGGTGACCATTTGCGGGGAGGAGCGCAGAGGGCTCTTTTCGATGATTACGGGCACTCTCAGCCGCCACAACCTCAATATCCTCGGCGCACAAATCTACACGTCCAAAACGGGTATTGCGATTGATACCCTGCAAGTTGAAACCCTCGACCACCATGCGGTCACGGATCAGCGGATGTGGGACACGCTAGAGACGGAACTGTGCGCGGCGGTGGCCGGTGAGCTGTCTCTGGACGCGGTGTCGAGCGCGCCGCATCATCTGGCCCACACCCGCCAGTTTCGCACGTTTGTCGAGCCGCCGCACGTCACTCTCGATAACACGAGTTCCGACAGCCATACGGTAATTGAAGTGAAAGCACAAGACAGCCTCGGGCTTTTGTACAACCTGACTCGGGTGATGTACGAGTATGGGTTAGATATTGCGTTGGCCAAGATCTCCACTGAGGCCAATCGTGCCATCGATGTGTTTTATGTCACCGATGGCGAGGGCCGGAAACTCCTCGACGAAGAGCGTCAAGCAGCAGTTAAAGCGGCGTTTTTGGCCGCGCTTGAGTAAGCCCAGAGAAAGGCAAGATGACGATGGCCATCGTGGTACAGAATCGACAACGAACGGTTCGCATTAAAACGCCGCAAGTCAAACGTCAACTGCTTCGTGTCATGACTTATCTTGGCTGCCAAGACCAAGAATTGAGCGTGGTCTTTGCCAATGATCGTTTGCTTCGCGAGTTGAACCGTACCTACCGTGACAAAGACCGCCCGACGAATGTCTTGGCGTTCCCGCAAGAGCCGATTGATACGTCGGGACCTTCGGCCCGGCTCTTGGGCGACGTGGTGGTTTCACTGTCCATTGCGGAGCGGGAAGCGCAGACTCTCGAACAACCTCTGGAAGCGCGTGTCGTGTATCTTCTGATCCACGGCCTTTTGCATCTTCTGGGGTACGACCATGAACAATCCGACGCTGCCCAGCAGCGTATGGAAACACTGGAACAAGAACTCCTGGCCTACTTGACAGCGTAAGGGCGTTTATTAGCACTGCACCGTCTGGGATCATATCTATGTCGAAAACCGCCGCGCCCAGCAACCCGGGCGCTCCCATCGCTCAGCTCACGCCTATGATGGAACAGTATCTGCGCATGAAGGACAAAGCCGGGGATGCCTTGTTATTGTTCCGCATGGGCGATTTTTATGAGCTCTTTCAGGACGATGCCATCGTGGCCTCCAAGGCTCTTAACATCGCCCTCACCGCGCGCAATAAACATCAGGATGAACCAATCCCGATGTGCGGTGTACCCGTACACAGTATCGCGGGATATATTGAGAGCCTGGTAGAGCAGGGCCACAAAGTGGCAATTTGCGAGCAAATCGAGGATCCCAAGCAGGCGCAAGGCTTGGTGAAACGCGATATTATCCGCGTGATCACACCGGGGACAATTATCAGCGACAATGCGCTGCAACCCAAGGAAAACAATTTTCTTGCCAGTGTTGCCGTCAATGCGCAGGGTGCCAGTTTTGCCTATATCGATGTATCCACCGGGACATTCGCCGTCACTGCCTGGATCGACGCGCACTGGATGCAAGCCCTTGAGCGTGAATTTGACCGCATCCAGCCTCGCGAACTACTCGTGCCTGAGCCGTCACCGGTACCGATCAGCCTGCTCCAGCAACCGCCCGGTACATTCAATACGATATTTCAGGCCTGGGAGGGTGATCACTTCCGCCGCGAGTGCGCCTACGAACTGCTGACCCGGCAGTTTGGGGTGCGCACGTTAGAAGGTTTTGGTTGCGAAGATAGCGAGTTGGCCATTGCGGCATCCGGGGCCCTTTTGGCCTACGTGAAGAGTACACAACAGGCCAATCTCGACCACTTGCAAGGCTTAAAATTTTACAGTACGAGTGATTTTATGGTGTTAGACGAGACGACTCGACATCATCTGGAACTCGTACAATCTGCCTGGTCGCAAAAGCGCACCGGGTCATTGTTGGACGTCATGGACATGACGGTGACCGCCATGGGAGGCCGGTTGTTGCGGCAATGGCTGTCACAGCCTCTCTATACCCTGCAGCCTCTGCAAGCGCGGCAGAGCGCCGTGGCGGAACTCGTGGAGGAGAGCACCACGCGGGCCAAACTCCGCCAAGCCCTGGAGGGGGTGGCCGACTTGGAGCGCATTGTCGGGCGATTGTCATTTGGCTCGGTGTCGCCGCGTGATCTCGTGGCCCTGCGCCGCTCTATTCAAGCGCTGCCAGCGGTTGAGGAATGGGTCTGCAGCGGGCAGAGCACCTGGTTCAGGGAACGTGCCGTGCAGTGGGACAGCCTCGCCGATATCGAACGCCGGATTGCCCAAATGATCGTCGAAGAACCGCCGCTGTCGCTGCGTGATAGCCTCGTCATTCGTCCGGGCTATGACGCCGAACTCGATGCTCTGCGCGATGCCGATGCCTTGGGCAAGGACTGGTTGAGCGCGTTCGAAAGACAAGAGCGCGAACGCACCGGCATTCACGCTTTACGCATCGGTTTCAACAAGGTCTTTGGCTATTATATTGAAGTGCGCAAGACGCATGCGGACAAAGTCCCCGACAGCTATGTCCGCAAACAAACCTTGGTCAATGCGGAGCGCTTTATTACCCCCGACCTCAAAGAGCACGAAGTTCGCATGCTGCGTTCCGGCGAACACGCCACGCGGTTGGAGCAAGAGCTGTATGACGCCTTGCGGCAGGAATTGCTCCAACACACAGCCCGGCTGCAACAGCTGGCGCAACTCTTGAGCCAGCTCGACGTGCTGGCCAGCCTAGCAGAACTTGCCGTGACGCGGCAGTACTGCCGCCCAACGCTGGATTTGAGCGACCACATTGACATTACCGATGGCCGGCACCCGGTGTTGGAGACCACGTATCAGGATGAGCGCTTTGTGCCCAATGACACCCAGCTCGACTGCGAGACGAACCAGATTTTGCTACTGACCGGACCAAATATGGCGGGTAAGTCGACCTACATGCGGCAAGTGGCGCTGATTGTCATTATGGCCCAAATGGGGAGTTTTGTGCCGGCGAGCGCTGCCTACATCGGACTAGCCGACCGGGTATTTACCCGGGTAGGGGCACAGGATCTCTTGGCGAAAGGGCAGAGCACGTTCATGGTGGAAATGATGGAAACTGCCAATATTTTGCACAATGCCGGCCCACGCAGCCTCGTTTTGCTCGATGAAATTGGCCGGGGCACGAGCACTTATGACGGGATCAGCATTGCCTGGGCGGTGGTGGAATATCTGCACCAGCATCCGACGGCTCATCCCCGCACCCTGTTCGCCACCCACTACCACGAACTCACGGTCCTGGCCACTTCACTAGAGCGAGTGCACAACTTCAACGCTGCCGTGCGCGAATGGGGCGAGAAAGTCATCTTTTTGCGCAAAATTCTCGCCGGCCGTGCCGATCGCAGCTACGGTATTCAGGTTGCTCGCCTAGCCGGATTGCCGCCAACCGTCATTGAGCGGGCACGTCAGCTCCTAGCACAATTCGAATCCGCCGATAGCAGTCAGGCGGTGGTGCCATCTGTCCAGACCCATGCGACGACTAGGCAACGGCAACTGTCACTCTTTGACAATGCCTCGGATCAATTGCTGCAAGAGCTACGTACCTTGGCCATCGACGACCTGTCACCGCGTGAGGCGCTCAACGCACTGGCTGAGTTCCAACAGCGGGCGAAGCGCTTGCCATGAAATAAAGCTAAATCGCTTTGTACCCACCGTGCTTTCTCGTTAAAAATTGCGAATTCTCTTGCCTTTTTGTCCATATCCCGATAGCATTTGGCCCCAGGGAGCACGCGATGTCCTACGTTTTCAAATGGTTCGGTAGACACAAAAAAGTTAGCTGATACGATTACGGCTTGCCCATCGTCTGCCTGGCAGGCGCCTTTCATCACTGAACTGGCTTTCATGAATGGTGAACAATCAAATGATAAGTAAAGGTCGAGTTCTTATCGTGGATGATGATGCCCACGTCGTTCAAACCGTCTCTCATCTCCTCCTCGATGAGGGATTTGACACCACGTTTGCCACAGATGGGCACGATGCTATTCAGCAGGTGCAGATGCTTGAGCCGGAAGTGGTCCTGCTCGAATGGTGGCTTCCGGGGCTAGACGGTATGGAAATCCTCAGGCGGCTTCGGTCCGAGTCGCCTGAAACGGCAGTGGTCATGATGTCGGGGCACGGCAGTCTCAAGATGGCGGTCAAGGCTATGCAACTGGGTGCTGCGAATTACCTTGAAAAGCCGCTTGCAACCAGTGACGTTCTCCACACCGTGCAACGTGCCTTATTACAGCGCCAGCTTCAACCGAAGTCCCCTGTTCGATTGTCTAAGACACCGCCGTTGAACGGCACGGCACAGTCGAATGGGACGACTTATGCAAACTTGCAACCCGTTTCTGTTTCCCGAGCTCCATCCGATCCCCGGTTGCAACGAACTTTGCGTCGCAGTGTCGTCATGCATGGCCAGGGTCTCCAGTCTGGCAGTAAAACGGGCTTAGTCCTCAGCCCCTTGCCACCGCATCAAGGCATTCTCTTTCGCGACTTGATAACCCGGGAACAATTACCTGCAGATGTAGGGTGGGTCGAGTCGACCCAATTTTGCACGAGCCTATCGAAAGGGTTGATGAAGGCGAACACCGTCGAGCATTTAATGTCCGCTTTGCACGCCTATCAAATTACCAATGTTCTCATTACTCTCGGAGACGAAGTCCCGTTTATGGATGGATCTTCCCTGGCATTCTGCCAGCACATTGAAGCGGCTGGCATTGTCGAACAGGAGGCGCTAGCGGAATGTTTTGTGGTCGATCGATGTTATCGTAATAGCAGTGTTGAGTCCGAGGCCAAACTGATTCTAATCGAGCCCTACGATGGGTTGCGAATCACCTACCGAGCCTCGTACCCGGCCCCGATCGGTACGCAAGAATGGACCTATGAACACCGTAGCGGGGCGCATTACCACCAGGAGCTTGCCCCGGCCCGAACATTTGGATTTGTGAAAGATGTGGAGGCGATGCATGATGCCGGTCTCATTCCTGGAGGCCGTTTCAATAATACGATTTTGCTGGGTGATGGCGGCATGGTGAATACGGCGCCCCTTCGCTTCCCAAATGAATTCGTACGGCATAAAATTCTAGATATCATGGGTGATTTCTATTTGTTGGGGCAGCCTATCCGTGGTCATATTCGGGCGAACATGACGGGGCATACGGACAACGTCGAACTCGTTCGCCAGTTGCAAGCGGTGTTGACTTCCGTCTGATCTCAAAGGTCACCGCCGAGTTGGAGAATGGCGTTCATGCCAAAAAAACAGACGCGTCGAAACTGGACGGGCCGAAACTGGATGGCGTGGTTCCTGATCGGTGTTGGTTTCTGTGGTTTAGCCACGGTGAGTCGAGCGGATTCACTGGACGGCCTTCTGGATCGCATTCAACACACTTATGAACAGACCCGGGCATTGAGCGCCGACTTTGTTCAAGTCGCGACCCTCACGACCTTAAATCGCGAGCAAGCCTCAGCCGGACGGGTTTATATCCAAAAACCATATGCCATTCGTTGGGAATACACCCAACCGGACTCCCAAACGATTTTATACAAGGATAATACCCTCCAAATTTATACTCCAAAGCGCAAACAAGTGCTTCAAAGTGTGATTGAAGCCGATAATCGTAGCAACGTCGCATTGCTTTTCCTCGCTGGTATTGGTACACTCAAGGAAGCATTCACGGTGACCTCGCTGCCCAGTACGGAAAGTCAGATTATACGGCTGCGTCTTGTACCACGCTCGCCGCAGGCAGGGTTTGCGGAATTGCATCTTGCGGTGAATCAGCAGAGTGCTTTTATTGAGAGCTTAACGATCTACGATCATATTGGCAATCGCACCCACATCCGCTTCGCTGCGTTGCAAACCCATGCGTCTTTGCCTGCCGATACGTTCGATTTAAGGCTACCTACTGACACGGAAGTCATTTCTCAGCCGACATTCTCGCAGGGCCAGTAAGGCGGAGGTGGCTCATGCAGAGCTCGATGGATTGGCCAAAGGATTGCCAAACTGCTTGATGGATAAATGAGGGACTTGTCATGGCAGCTTTTTTCGACAACGTGGTATTATTTATCCTAGTTTTAGGCGCCCTGATTTTTGTTCATGAACTAGGCCATTTTCTCTTTGCTAAGCGGGCGCGGGTGAAGGTGGAACGTTTTTCACTGGGGTTTGGACCTGCGCTATGGCGTCGCACCTGGGGCGAAACCGAATACCGCCTATCCGCTATCCCCCTGGGTGGCTATGTAAAAATGTATGGGGAACAGCCGGATGAGGAGGTGACTGAGCCGGAGCGCTCATTCCAACACCAGTCCGTCTGGCAACGCATTCCCATTGTGGCGGCGGGACCGGGTTTTAACTTCATCTTTGCCATTATCTTAATTGCGTTTATCCACACCGTTGGGATTCCGGTTGAAACATCGGTGCAAATCGAGGTTCTAGCAGGGTCGGCAGCGGCCGCCTCGGGGTTGCAAACCGATGATGTCATTGTCGGCTATGCCGGGAAGTCGATTGTCCGCCGTGAGGAACTCCAATCTCACATCCTCTCAAGTGAAGGACGCGCGGTTGAGCTGGAAGTGCAGCGGGGTTCGGAGCACGTGAATTTGACGGTTAAACCTCGGAAAGACACGGCGTCAGGCAAATGGCTCATCGGCGTCAAGCTGCATCCTGGCAGTGTGACTCTGGAGCGCTCCAATCCGATCGTGGCCCTTGGTCAGGGGGTTGCCTGGACCTGGGAAATTACTCGGATAAGCTTTGTTGGTTTTGGGAAAATGCTATCGGGATCGATTCCTGCTTCCGAGAATTTGGCCGGACCGATTGGTATTGCGCGAGAGATTGGGCGACAAGCGGACTATGGCTGGCGCAACGTGGTATTTATCACGGCAGCGATCAGCATCAGCCTTGCGATTATCAACTTGCTGCCGATCCCGGTGTTGGACGGTGGCCACTTAATGTTCTTTGCCATTGAAATCGTCAATGGCGCGCCGTTGAGTCTACGCAAACGGGAGATTGCCCAGCAGGTTGGCATCTTGATCATCCTCTCGTTGATGGTCTTTGCATTTTACAATGATATCTCGAATTTATTTATACAGAAATAAACCGGGCCTTTCGGCGGACCGAGTGGTGCGAGTGTTGAATTTCACTTGCATGGCCTGGCGTTTTTTGGCATACTTACGAGTGACCATAACCACTTTGCTGGGTGGGCAGTTTGCCCACTTTTTTTGTTGGTGCCAATATGGCAATGTACCGTGAAAGTTTGTTTCAAGATGTTATGGCAACCATCGTGCCCTTGCTTGAGGACGAGGGGGCCGAGTTGGTTGAGCTGCAGCTCAATCCCCAAAAGGGTCGCTGGCTCGTTCGGGTGTTTATAGATACGGAGGACGGTATCTCGCTTGAAGATTGTCGACAACTCAGCCTTGAAATCGGGCAAGTTCTCGATGCCGAGGAGCTCATCCCGTCATCTTATACGCTTGAGGTGTCGTCTCCAGGACTTGATCGTCCACTCCAAACACCGCGAGATTTTCGACGTCAGCTTCAGCGTCTCGTAACGGTAATGCTAAATGCCCCACTATGGGAAAAAACCCGTTATCGGGGTAGGGTCGCCGCCGTCACGGAGGAGTACGTGGTGCTCCACCAACCCCCTGATGCGCCACTCGACATTCCGCTATTGCTTATTGATCATGGGGTCGTTGAACTTGAATTCAAATAGCGCACCCTCCTTGTAACAGGCGATAACGTTCCCTCTGAGGACATGAGGTACAGCTGGTGAATCAGGAACTCCTGCACCTTCTTGACCAGATTAGCCGCGAAAAAGGTATTGACAAGCCCGTCTTAGTTGAGGCGGTGCTATCCGCCGTGTTGTCGGCGGCCCGTAAGCGTATGGGGCCGATGGAAAACCTGCAGGCGCGCTTCGACGATGTCTCGGGGGCGATCACGTTGTTTTCTCCGAAACTCGTGATGCTCGATGACGATATTATCGATGATAGTATTGAAATTAGCCTAGAGGAAGCGGAGACGATTACGCCGACTGCGGACCTGGGGCAAACCGTCGATGTGGTTCATGAGCTTGAAGACTACGGTCGTATTGCGGCGCAAACCGCCAAGCAGGTGATTATTCAAAAGGTCCGCGAGGCCGAGCGCGAGACGATTTTCAATGAGTTTATCGATCGTCAAGGCGAGTTGGTCAACGGCGTGGTGGCGCGCGTGGAGCGAGAAGGGAATTTGATGGTGGATCTCGGGCGTACGGAAGCACTCTTACCGCGCCGAGAACAATCGTTTCGGGAAACTTTTAAGCGCAATGACCGTATTCGTGCCTATATCATTGAAGTCAAGAAGTCGTCGGGTGGGCCCCAGGTGATTTTGTCGCGCACACATCCGGGATTTCTCATGCGGTTGTTTGAGATGGAAGTACCGGAAATTTACGAAAATATCGTTGAGATTAAAGAGGCGGCACGGGATGCGAGTGGACGTGCGAAGATTGCGGTGATGTCCAACGACAAGGATGTCGACCCGGTGGGGGCTTGTGTGGGTATCAAAGGGATGCGTGTGCAGTCTGTCGTGCAAGAATTGCGCGGCGAAAAAATTGACATCATCCCGTGGACTGAGGATCAAGTGCAGTTTGTGAGAAATGCGCTCAGTCCGGCGAAAGTGGCGCGCGTTTACATGAACGAAGATGTCAAGACGATGCAAGTGGTCGTGCCTAACGACCAACTCTCACTCGCCATTGGTAAGCGGGGCCAAAATGTACGCCTCGCCGCCAAGTTGACTCACTGGAAAATCGACATCATGAGCGAAGATGAAGCTGACGCTGATTTCGAGCGTCTCGAAGCCTTGCGCCGGGCGGAAATGGCCTTTTCACTGCCGAAACGTTTGTCAGTTTTTGAAGGTGATAAAAAGGCAGTTGACGAGGATGTAAATGTGGCGGGGGCCGTTACCGAGATGCCGGGGACGGTAGCTGAGGGAGCTAAGGAGACGGCTGGCGAGAACGTGAACGCGGTGGTAGGTGTTGAGATGCCGGAGATGGTATCTGAAGACAGCGTGAATGCGGCAGGGACCGAAGAGGCAATGCCGTCTGAAGGGTCAACTCTGTCGTCGGAACAGTCGGTTGTCACCTCGTCAACCGATATTTTTGAAGAAACATTGCTAGATAGGGATGATCCTGAGCGATCAGATGAATCAGAAACATAAATCAGTCGAGCGCGTACGACGTCATCCGGAACGCACATGTATTGGCTGCCGTACTTCTCGTCAAACCCGAGAACTCTTGAGGCTTGCCTGTACACCACAAGGCGAGGTGTTCACCGACGTTATCGGACGAGGTATCGGACGAGGTGCGTATGTGTGCTTTGATGCCGCTTGTATTCGCAAGGCTCTGCATCCCTCAAAGCTGAAAGCGGTATTTAAACAATTCGTGACAGTGCCGCTAGAGAGTTCGGTACATGAGGCTGCTGTGCATGCCTTGCGTACACGTCTGGGTTCTTATCTCAGTATGGCCCAAAAAGCGGGTTTGGCGATTTCGGGGGCAGTGCCGTTGCATAAGTCATTGGCCCAACAGCGTATTACACATCTCGTGTTGGCTGAAGACATTGCCGCTACACGTGCACAAGAGTACTATACGTGGTGCCAACAACAAGATATTCCATGGCTGACACTGTTTTCGAAGGCGGATTTAGGGCGATTGATCGGCAAATCAAGTCGTAGCGCCGTTGGTCTGACTCAAATGCGATTTGGTGAACAGTTGCAGATGACAGCAAAGCAGCTCAACCTGTTATGTGCCTCTATAGGCAGCCCCGAATCATCTTGAGATGTAGCCATCAAGTCATCTACACGAACACGAACGTGCGTATGCGGAGGGGGGTTGCATGTCAAATAAACGAGTCTATGAATTGGCGAGGGACATCGGAATTACAAGTAAGGTTTTAATGGAAGAGCTACGCCGTCAAGGTATTGATGTCAAGAGTCATATGAGTACACTGGATGCAGAGACAGCAGAGCTTATCACTGATATCTATCGTGACGTCGAGGTGAAAGTGTCCCCCGCGAATCTGTCGGATCACCATGCGGTGCAACGTGTCGAGACGGCATCGGTGGTAGAATTGCCCGCGATAGAATCATCTATAACAGAATCACATGCGACAGAGTCGGAGCAAAAACAGACCATGCCAATTCAGACGACGATTGAGTCGGAAGACCTAGATCAAAAGCGATCGGATACAACTGCCGTCGACACGGATGCCTTGGTTGAGACCAAGACGGTCGCCAACGGTCAAGTGGTCCAATTGCCCGAAGCTTTAACGGTTAAAGATCTTGCCGAGGCGTTAGATCTGAGTGCTAAAGACATCTTACTACAGTTGATGAGTTTGGGGACTGTGGCTTCGATTAACCACGTCATCAATCTGGAGACTGCCAATGCGGTGGTACAGAAACTCGGCAAGGCGGTGACGTTGATTGCCGAAGGTAGTGATACGCTCTTGGATGAACACCAGCCATTAGAAGATGAAGAACTCGAAGACCGAGCGCCTGTGGTGACCATTATGGGGCATGTCGACCATGGCAAGACGTCGCTCCTCGATGCTATCAGAGAAGCCAATGTGCAAGCGACGGAAAGCGGTGGCATTACGCAGCATATTGGCGCTTACGAGGTTCAAACGCCTAGAGGTCGCCTGGTGTTCCTCGATACGCCTGGACACGAGGCGTTTACCGCCATGCGGGCTCGCGGTGCTCAGGTCACGGATATTGTGGTTTTGGTCGTGGCTGCAAACGATGGGGTGATGCCGCAAACCCGGGAAGCGGTGGCCCATGCCAAGGCTGCCGGAGTGCCGATTGTGGTGGCGGTCAATAAGATTGATCTCGCAGATGCCAATCCCGATCGGGTCAAGCAGCAGCTCTCAGAATTAGACCTGATCCCGGAGGAGTGGGGCGGCACGACGATTTATGTAGAAGTCTCAGCAAAGGAAGAATTGGGGCTCGACGAGCTGTTGGAGATGGTGCTGCTACAAGCCGAGATTCTGGAGCTGCAGGCCGATCCCTATCAAATGTCCAAGGGCACCATTGTCGAAGCGCGCTTAGATAAGACAAAAGGGCCACTATCCACGGTGCTGATCCAGCGGGGGACGCTCAAAGTCGGCGCGACATTCGTGGCAGGTATGCACTATGGCCGTGTGCGAGCGATGTTTGACCATCTGGGGCGTAGGATAGAGGAGGCAGGTCCGTCGACCCCGGTTGAAGTCCTTGGCTTTACAAGCGTCCCGGAAGCGGGTGATACATTCATGGAAGTGTCTGATGAACGCAAAGCGCGGCAAATTAGTAATATCAGGCAAGAGGAACAACGCGCTCACCAGTTGTCTCAGACCAACCGAATCACCCTAGACGATCTGTACCGTCGAATCTCTGCTGGCGATGTGAAGGACTTAAACCTCATTCTCAAAGGGGATGTGCATGGCTCTGTGCAAGCTCTTTGGGAGGCGATTGAGAAGATCCAGAGTGACAAAGTCCAAACGCGTTTGATTCATGGCTCGACCGGCGGTATCACCGAATCGGATGTCAATTTGGCTTCCGCCTCCAATGCCATTGTGATTGGGTTTAATGTCCGGCCGACGCCGCAAGCGGCCGATCTCGCTGCGCGAGAACAAGTAGACATTCGCCTCTATACGGTGATTTACGAGGTTATTTCAGATATTCGTGCAGCGATGGAAGGACTGCTTGAACCCACCTATACGGAGCGGACGTTGGGTCGGGCGCAGGTGCGCCAAATTTTTCATATTGCTCGGCTCGGGACGATTGCGGGATGTTTTATGCAAGAAGGTAGCATTCGTCGCAACGCTTCCGTCAGATTGGTACGTGACAATGTGGTGATCCATCAAGGTCGAATCGGTTCGCTGCGCCGGGTGAAGGATGATGTCGATGAAGTTCAATCTGGTTTTGAGTGTGGCATTGGTCTCTATCGCTTCAATGATCTCAAAGAAGGTGACATGATCGAAGCGTATGTCCTGGATGAGGCCGCACCCACATTATAAGAGAGGGCTCCCAATTAAGAGGGCATCAATGTCTATAATCGTTGGTGTCTGTGCGATCGAACTTCGATTACATGACGCCCATTCATTAAAATCAAAACGGCAGGTCCTGAAGAGTATCAAATCGCGCGTAAGAAATAAGTTTAATGTCGCGATTGCCGAGGTCGACGATCAGGATATATGGCAACGAGCGGTACTGGGTGTAGCAGTGGTGAGTACGGCTCATGATCACGCTAACGGGATTCTGAACAAAGTGGTAAATTTTATCGAATCATTGTACCTTGCCGAGCTACTCGACTATCAAATAGAGTTTTGGTAAATAAGCATGACCAGTTACCGTCCCGCTCGCGTTGGTGAACTCATACAGGCAGAGCTTGCAGAACTTCTCTTAAAGGACCTTAAAGATCCGAGACTTGAGTTAACGACGGTGTCTCATGTTCAGGTGTCTCCGGATTTGCGGCGCGCACGCGTTTATATCAGCCGGGTGGGAAAAGTAGAAGAGCAGGAAAATGCCCTCGAAGGTTTTCAGCGTGCAGCTGGCTTTATTCGGGGGCGACTTGGGAAGCGCTTAAAATTGCGTCACGTGCCGAAGTTCGAGTTCGTGATAGATACGGGCATTGCCTATGGTGTGCGGATCTCAAGTATACTGAGTGAGTTGGTGCCTCAAGAGAAGGATGACAACCCTCAACCATGATGCCAAGTTGTATTCTCAATATTGATAAGCCGTGTGGGATGACGTCCCACGATGTGGTCGCACTGGCTCGGAAGCGTTTCGGCTTTCGGTCGGTCGGTCATACCGGTACACTGGATCCGGCAGCGAGCGGCGTGTTGCTCCTGTGCCTTGGCCGGGCCACTAAATTTGCACGCTTTTTTGAAATTTTGGATAAAACCTATTGGACGGTCCTAGAGCTCGGTGTCTGTACGGATACGCAAGACGCTACTGGCGAGGTGACTAGAAGCCACCCGGTGCATCGGGTGCATCGGGACCACATCGAAAGGGTCCTGCAGCGGTTTCGTGGTCCTATCGAGCAAGTTCCACCCATGTATTCAGCCATCAAGTACCAAGGAAAACGGCTCTATAAGCTCGCCCGCCAGGGACAAATGGTAAAGCGTGAGCCTCGACGAGTGTACATTCGACGTTTGGAGCTTCTCCATATTCAAGGCACCCGACTTACGCTGTCGGTGACCTGCTCGAAAGGAACTTATATTCGAACATTATGCGAAGATATTGGGCTCGCGCTCGGATATGGTGCGCATATGGCCACTTTACAGCGCTGCCGGATCGGCTGTTTTAGCCTCGCACAAGCTGGGTCGTTGGAGTGTCTTCACTCCCCAGCTGGTATAAACTTGTGTGAATCCATGCGAGGTCTGTCTCTCTTATCGCACGCCCTAACATTCCTCCCTTCACTCATGTTAACACCGCCACAGTATCAGGCTATTCGGACCGGGCAGGGGGGGGCACTGCCAATGATTTTGTCGAGTGCGTATGCACAACATCTCACATCCCCGAGCTATCGATTGTGCCTATCGCACGACCGAACGATTGCGGTGATGCATCGTCAAACCCCGGAGCGATGGAAGCTTTATCGATTGGAAAACGAGGAGGACCAC
>Ga0214472_10001282_pt1 | contig 28625 bp, 26 predicted proteins | sample RVTome_6_FD_207662 | JGI IMG/M metagenome (GOLD analysis project Ga0214472, IMG submission 207662) | Soil microbial communities from uranium-contaminated site in the Upper Colorado River Basin, Wyoming, United States - RVT140D175 | ecosystem: Environmental > Terrestrial > Soil > Contaminated >...
GACCCGGAAGCGCTCTACCAGCACCCGCAGTGGTGGATCGACATAGTGCGAGCTTCCTACCCGGGCCGCTGGGAAGACGTTCTGGCCGCCGGCAACTCTCACCCGCCGATGTGCCTGCGGGTGAACAGCCGACGGACCACAACCTCCGAGTACCGCCAGGAGCTGGCGGCGAGCGGCATAGCGTCCCGGCAGGTGGCCGAGCACGCCCTGCTGCTGGAGCGTCCCGTGCCTGTCGAGCGGCTCCCCGGTTTCGAATCGGGCAGGGTCTCGGTGCAGGACGCGGGTGCGCAGCGGGCAGCGCAGTGCTTGGATCTCGCTCCGGGACAGCGCGTGCTGGACGCCTGCGCCGCCCCCGGCGGCAAGGCGGCACATGTTCTCGAGCGCTGCGCGATCGAGCTTACGGCGCTCGATGCAGATGCCGTGCGTTGCGCGCGCATGGAGCGCAACCTGGATCGGTTGCAGCTGCGGGCCTCGATCCGAGCGGCGGACTGCACCCAGCTCGCTTCCTGGTGGGACGGCGCAGCCTTTGATCGCGTGCTTGCCGACGTGCCGTGCTCCGCCTCGGGCGTGGCGCGGCGCCATCCGGATGTGAAGTGGCTGCGGCGCGCCCGGGATTTGCCGGCATTTGCCTCGCGGCAGTCCGCGATCCTGGGGGCACTTTGGCGCGTGCTGCGTCCCGGTGGTAAATTGCTGTATGTCACCTGCTCGGTGTTCCCGCAGGAAAACGACACGGTGATCGACGCGTTCGTCGCGGCCGCGCCGGACGCCCAGCGCATCGCGCTGCCGGACGCCGGTCCGGCGCAATGGCTGCCCGACCCGGTGCACGACGGGTTCTACTACGCGCTGATCGAAAAAAAAACCTGAGGCGACGCGCGTGCGTTGCATCGCCCCACTCATCCTGCTCCTCTCGATTATCGGCCTGCTCGGCGTCGCGGCGGCCCATGCCGAGGAAATCGAGGTGCGCGAGGCGCGACTTCGCGCGGTGGACGAGGGCCTGGTGCTGGACGCCGATTTCCGTTTCGAGCTCACGCCGCGGCTCGCCGACGTGGTCACTAACGGCGTCCCTCTGTACTTCCGCGTGGACTTCCAGCTCACGCGGCAGCGCTGGTACTGGTTCGACGAAACCGCCGCGACTGCCCAGCTGCAGCTGCGACTGTCCTATCATGCGCTGTCGCGGCAGTACCGGCTCGCGACCGGCCTGCTGCAGCAGTCGTTTCCGACTCTGGAGGAAGCGCTCGACGTGCTGAGACGAATACGCAACTGGCTGGTGGTAGACCGCAGCGTCAGCTTCGCCGACTCGGATTACGAGGCGGCAGTTCGCATGCGCCTCGACACCACGCTTCTGCCCAAGCCGTTCCAGTTGAGCGCGCTGACCAACCGCGACCTGCATCTCGAGTCGCAGTGGAAGCGGTTTGCAGTGCGCTCGCCGCGGCACCTGCCCGCGCCGGTGGAAGCGCGCGAGCCCCGGAGGGCGCAGCGGTGAAGCTGCTCCTCGCCATCGGCGGGACGGTCGCCGCCCTGGGGCTGTTTCTGCTGGCGACCGCAAGCGCCGATACGGCGATGTTTGCACGTCACTACCCGCTGTTGCTCGCGCTCAACGCCGCACTCGCGACGCTGCTCGCAGGGTTGCTCGCCTACCAGCTCGTGACCCTCGGGCGCCGTTACCGGGCGCGCGTATTCGGCACTCGTCTCACACTGCGACTGCTGGCGCGCTTCGCTGCGCTCGCGGTTCTGCCGGGACTCATCGTCTACGCGGTGTCGGTGCAGTTCCTGGCCCGATCGATCGAGTCATGGTTCGACGTGCGAGTCGATGCCGCGCTCGAGGGGGGGATCAGTCTCGGGCAGCAGGCGATCGATCAGATGATGGCCGACACGCAGGCCAAGGCACGCGCCATGGCAGTCGAGCTGGCCGAGCAGTCGCCGGCGCAGCTGGTCTCGCAGCTCGAGCGCTCGCGGGCCCAGGCCGGCGTCCAGGAGGCCGTCGTCGTCACCTCGAGCGGCCGGCTGCTTGCCGCGGCCGCCGAGGACCTGTCGAAGCTGGTGCCCCAGCTGCCGAGCGCCACGATGCTGCGCCAGGCACGATTGAACCGCCTCCACACGGTGGTGGATTCCGTGACCGGGCGGCCCCTCTCGCTGCGGGTGCTCACGCCCATCGACGCGCTGAGTCTTGCCGACGAAGCCCGCTTCCTTCAGGTGCGCAGCACCGTGTCGCCGAGCTTCACCCGCAGCGCCGAGGCCGTCGAGGCCGCCTACCGTGACTACCGGGAGCTGGCGATCGCGCGGGAAGAGCTCAAGCGCATCTATATCGTTACCCTCACCTTCGCGCTCCTGATGGCGCTGTTCATCGCCGCAGCCGTGGCCGTGACCCAGTCCGACCGCTTGGCGGAGCCGCTGGCGACGCTTGCGCAGGCGATGCAAGCGGTTGCCCGAGGCGATTTCTCGCGCCAGGCGCCGGTGAAGTCCCGCGACGAGCTCGGCGTGCTCACCGAGTCGTTCAACTCGATGACGCGGCAGCTCGGGGAGGCGCGGCGCGTCCTCGAGTCCAATCGCCTGGCCCTCGAAGGCGCGAAGGCGCGCTTGGAGAGCATTCTCGCCAACCTCTCGGCGGGAGTCCTGGTATTCGACCACGAGCTCGAGCTGTCGATCTCCAACCGCGGCGCGTCCGCGATCCTTGGCGCGGAGCTCGCTGCGTTCAGCGGGCGCATGCGCGAGCATTTCTACGCGCAGAGGGACCACCACTGGCAGCTCGAGCTGCAGCTCAAGGGAACCGGCAAGACGGTCCATGCGCGCGGCGCCAAGCTGCCGCAGGCGATCGGCGGCGGCTATGTGGTGGTGTTCGACGACATCACGCAGCTGATTCAGGCGCAGCGGGCGACCGCCTGGGCCGAAGTCGCGCGGCGCCTGGCTCACGAGATCAAGAACCCCCTGACGCCGATCCAGCTGTCCGCGGAGCGCCTCGAGATGAAGCTGCGCGAGCGGCTGCCGCGCGAGGACGCCGAGACCCTGCGACGCGCCACCGAGACGATCGTGAATCAGGTGGCCGCCCTCAAGGCCATGGTGGACGACTTCCGCGACTATGCCCGGCTCCCGGCGCCGGCACTGGCGCGCCTGGATCTCAATGCGCTGGTGAACGAAGTGCTCGCGCTGTACGAGAATTCGACTGTGCCGATCGACAAGCGCCTTGCGAGCGCGCTGCCTCCCGTCTGGGCGGATGGCGCGCAGATCCGCCAGGTCATCCATAACCTGGTCCAGAACGCACAGGATGCGCTCGAGCATGCCGGGCCGGGGACGGCCACGCCCTCGATCGAAGTGCGCACCGAGCTGGTGGACGACCGCGTCAGGCTGGCGGTGTCGGACAACGGCGGGGGCTTTCCGGAGGCGCTGATGGCGCGCATTTTCGAGCCGTACGTGACGACCAAGCCACGCGGCACCGGACTGGGCCTGGCGATCGTGAAGAAGATCATCGACGAGCATCACGGCGTCGTGGCGATCGAGAACAGCCCGAGCAGCGGCGCCTCGGTGAGCGTCCTGCTGCCGCTCGCCAAGGCAGCGTAGCGAGATGGCGCAGATCCTGGTCGTGGATGACGAAATCGGGATTCGCGAGCTCCTGTCGGAGATCCTCGCCGACGAGGGCCATCAGGTGATGCTCGCCGAAAGCGCCGGCGAGGCGCGCCGCGTGCGCGAGCGGGGCCGTCCCGACCTGGTGCTGCTCGACATCTGGATGCCGGATACCGACGGCATCACGCTTCTCAAGGAATGGGCTGCCAGCGGGCAGCTCACCATGCCGGTGGTGATGATGTCGGGCCACGCCACCATCGAGACCGCGGTGGAGGCCACCCGCATCGGCGCGCTCGATTTTCTGGAGAAACCGATCGCGCTGCAACGGCTGCTCGCCACGGTAAAGCGGGCGTTGCGCAACCCCGAGGTGCCGGCGAGCCCGCAGCTTGCGCTCGCCGCGCTCGGACGCTCCGCCGCGCTTGCCGACACCAAGAAGCGGCTCGCCCAGCTGGCCCTGTCCGGTGCGCCGCTGATGCTGCGCGGCGAGCGCGGCACACGCCCCGAACTCTTTGCGCGGCTGCTGGCGGCACCGAGCGCGCCGTTCCTGGCCGGGCCCGAGCTACTCGCCGATCCTCCCTCGGAGCTCCTGGCGAGAGCCGCCGGCGGGGTGCTTTTCGTCCCCGACCTGAGCCGTCTTGCGCGCACGGAGCAGCGCAACCTCGAGTTTCTGCTGCCGCGAGCCGACAAGCACAAGGTCCGGATCGTGTCGTTCTCCCCTCTGGACGCCCGCGCCCTCACGGACAAGCACGACTTCGACCCGGAGCTGGCTGCGCGGCTCGCCGAGCTGACACTGAGACTGCCGGCGCTGCGCGAGTTCACCGAAGACGTGCCGGACCTCTCGTCGCTCATGCTCGCCCAGCTGGTGGAGGCGCGCGCCTGCCCGACCCGGCGGCTGTCGATCGCCGCGCTCAACGCCCTGCGCCATCATGCCTGGCCGGGAAATCTCGATGAGCTCGAAAGCGTGGTGAAGGATCTCGCGTTCACCGCGCTCGAAGAGGAAATCCAGCTCGAGGACGTCGAGCGCGTGCTGGCGGCGCGCGGCGCGCCGGGCGCCCTGCCGCAGGTGGCATTCGACCGGCCCTATCGCGAGGCCCGCGAGGCGTTCGAGCGCGTGTATTTCGAGCACCTGCTCACGCGCGAGCACGGCAGCATGTCGCGCGTCGCGGAGCGCTCCGGCCTGGAGCGGACCCATCTGTACCGCAAGCTGAAGGCGCTCGGCCTGCCGGTGGGCCGCCGCGAAGAATGAAGATCGTCATTCTGGGCGCGGGGCAGGTCGGCAGCTCGGTCGCCGAGAGCCTGGTCTCGGAGCAGAACGACATCACGGTCGTCGATATCGACGCGCAGCGTCTGCGCGTGCTCCAGGATCGGCTGGACCTGCGCACGGTGACCGGCAGCGGCGCGCATCCCTCGGTGCTGGTCGAGGCGGGCATCGAGGACGCGGACCTGCTGATTGCCGTCACGCAGTCGGACGAGACCAATCTGGTTGCCTGCCGTCTGGCGGCGCGCATGTTCAACGTTCCGCGGCGAGTCGCGCGGGTGCGCGCCACCGACTACCTCGCGAACGACAGGGTCCTGGGCGAGGACGGCTTCGACGTCGACCTTTCGATCTGTCCCGAGCAGATTCTTACCGACTACATCGTGAAGCTGGTCGAGTTCCCGGAGGCGCTGCAGGTGCTCGATTTCGCCGCGGGCAAGGTGAGCCTGGTCGCGGTGCGCTCGTTCAAGGGCGGCCCGCTGGTGGGGCGCCAGCTGAAGGAGCTGCGCGCCCACAGTCCTAGTCTGGATACTCGCATCGTGGCCATTTTCCGGGGCGACCGGTCCGTGCTGCCCGAAGGCGACACGGTGGTCGAGGCGGGCGACGAGGTGTTCTGTCTCGCGGCCTCGGGGCATATCCGGGAGGTGATGCGCGAGCTGCGCCGCATGGATCAGCCGGTAAGGCGCGTCATGATCGCCGGCGGCGGCAACATCGGGCTGCGTCTCGCCCGCGCGCTCGAGCAGAACTACTCCGTGCGGGTCATCGAGCACAACAAGCGCAGGTGCGAGATCCTCGCGGAGAAGCTCAGCAACGCCCTGGTGCTGACCGGCGATACGACCGACGAGGAGCTGCTGGGAGAAGAGAACGTGGCCGAGATGGATCTGTTCGTCGCCGTGACGAACGACGACGAGAACAACATCATGAGCTCGCTGCTTGCGCGGCGCATGGGCGCGCGCCGGGTCGTCGCCCTCATCAACCGGCGCTCGTACGTGGACCTTCTGCAGTCCGGTCAGATCGATATCGCCATCTCCCCGGCCCAGGCGACCATCGGCACGCTGCTGGCGCACGTGCGACGCGGCGATGTCGTGGCGGTGCACAGCCTGCGGCGCGGCGCCGCCGAGGCCCTCGAGGCGGTGGTGCATGGCGACAGGGATTCCTGCAAGCTGACGGATCGGCGGGTGGAGGAGATCGACCTGCCGCCGGGCACGACCATCGGCGCGGTGGTGCGCGGCGAGGAGGTGATCATGGCCCACCACGACACCGTGATCCGGGCCGGCGACCACGTCATCGTGTTCGTGAACGACAAGAAGAATCTGCCGCGCGTGGAGAAGCTGTTCCAGGTGAGCGCCGGCTTCCTGTGAACGGGAGGCGCGCCCGATGACGCGCATCGCCGTCGTTCTGAACCTGCTGTCGGTCGTGCTGATGATCTTCGCGGCCACCATGCTGCTGCCGCTCGCGGTATCGCTCGCGCTGAACGACCGGGGCGAGCTGGCGCACGCCGAGGCGATCTACTTCACGGCGCTCTCGGGCGCATTGCTCTGGATGTTGACCCGACGCGGGCCGGCGGAGCTCCAGACGCGCGACGGCTTCCTCTTTGTGACGCTGGTCTGGACGGTGCTGCCCGCGTTCGGCACGCTGCCGCTGCTCATCTACCTTCCGAGCCTCACGTTCACCGGGGCGTACTTCGAGGCCATGTCCGGCCTCACCGCGACCGGCGCCACGGTCCTCTCCGGCCTCGATGCCCTGCCGCCTTCACTCAACCTCTGGCGCTGCCAGCTGCAATGGCTTGGGGGCATGGGCGTAATCGTGCTCGCGGTCGCGGTGCTGCCGCTGCTGGGCGTGGGGGGCCGGCAGATCCTCAGGGCCGAGACGCCAGGCCCGATGAAGGAGCGGCAGCTCACCCCGCGCATCGCGCAGACCGCGAAAGGGCTGTGGTTCGTCTACGCGCTGCTGACCGCGCTATGCGCCGTGGCTTACGCGTTGGCGGGAATGAGCTGGATAGACGCGCTGACGCACGCATTCTCCACCGTCAGCCTCGGTGGTTTCTCGAGCCACGACCTGAGCTTCGCGCATTTCAACTCGCTCGCCATCGATCTGGTTGCGGTGTTCTTCATGCTGGCGGCCGGCATCAATTTCGGCACCCATTTCCTCGCCCTGCGGGGCGTGAGCCTGCGCCCCTACAGCGTCGACCCGGAGATGCGCGCGTTCCTCGGCGTCGTCCTCGCAAGCGTGCTGCTGGTGGCGGGGTTTCTGTTTCTGCACGGCGTCTACCGGGACTTCCCGACCGCGTTGCGCTACGCCGTGTTCAACACCGTGTCGGCCGCTACCACCACAGGTTATACCACCGCCGACTACGCGGCCTGGCCGCTGTTCGCGCCGCTGTGGATGCTGATGCTGTGCACCTTCTGCACCTGCTCGCTGTCCGCAGGCGGCGGAATCAAGATGATGCGGGCGCTGCTGATGTTCCAGCAGGCGGTGCGCGAGCTGGCCCGCATGGTGCACCCGCGGGCGCTGATGCCGGTCAAGCTCGGCGGACAAGTGGTTGAGAACCAGATCATCTTCGCCGTTCTCGCCTACATGCTGGTGTACGGCGTCACCATGACTGCAGTGACCATGCTGCTAACCGCGACCGGCCTGGATTTCGTAACGGCGTTCTCCTCGGCGACCGCATGGCTCAACAATCTCGGTCCTGGTCTGGGAAACGTCGGGCCGGCGTCGACCTATGCGGTCCTGAATGGTTTTCAGACCTGGATCGGCACCGCCGTCATGCTCCTCGGCCGGCTCGAGTTGATCACGGTGTTCGTGCTGTTCAGCCCGGCGTTCTGGCGAAAATGACTATCCCGGCAAACAGCAGCCAGCCGGCGATGAGCGCCATCCCGCCAACCGGCGCCAGCGCGCCGAGCGCCCTGGGCGCGCCCAGGGCGAGCGCGTAGAGGCTGCCGCAGAACAAGGCTGTGCCGGCGGCGAGCAGCCAGCCGGCGGCTTTGGTCCACGCCGGGTCGAAGTGAAAGGCGGCGAGCCCCACGGTGAGCACGCCCAACGCGTGCCAGAAGTGGTACTGGACCGCGGTGTTCCAGAGGGCGAGCGCGTCCGGGGAAAACCGGGCCTTGAGCCCGTGCGCGCCGAACGCGCCGAGCGCGACGGCGAGCGCGCCGAGCAGCGCCCCGGTGACGAGCAACGCCTTCAGGTCTGCTTCTTCTGCTTTTTCACGCGCTGCGGCCGCTTGTTGCCGTAGCTGCCCTTGTAGATCTTGCCGCGCCGCGTGCGTTTGTCGCCTTTGCCCATGCGGGCATTATAGCGTCGAGTGGGCAAGCGTCGCGCCCGGCTCGTAGGCGAGGTAGGGCGCTAGCCATTTCTCCGCCTCCTCGACGCTCACGCCGCTGCGCAGCGCATAGTCCTCGACCTGATCGCGCCCGATGCGTCCGACCGCGAAGTAGGTCGCATCCGGATGCGACAGGTAGAAGCCCGACACGGAGGAGGCCGGAAGCATCGCATACGACTCGGTGAGGCGCATGTCCGCGTTGCCTCCGGCGTCTAGCAGCCGGAACAGCGGACCTTTCGCCGTGTGATCCGGGCAGGCTGGATAGCCAGGCGCGGGCCGGACGCCGCGGTAGGCCTCGGCGATCAGCTGCGCCGGGGCAAGGCGCTCCTCCGCAGCGTAGCCCCAGATCTCGCGGCGTACGCGCTCATGCAGGCGCTCGGCGAAGGCTTCGGCCAAGCGGTCGGCGAGCACTTTCAGCATGATGGCGCCGTAGTCGTCGTGGTCCGCCTCGAATGCGGCGACCCGCTCGTCGATGCCCCCCGCGCTGACGGCGAAGGCGCCGATCCAGTCGCGCACGCCGCTCGCCTTGGGCGCCACGAAATCGGCGAGGCACAGATTGGCGCGGCCTTCCGGCTTGTGATTCTGCTGGCGCAGGTTGCGCCAGGTCATGAGCGCCTCGCTGCGGCCTTCGTCGCGGTAGATCTCGATGTCGTCGCCGTTCACCTGCGCTGCCGGGAACAGCCCGAGCACGCCGTTCGCGACGATCCAGTTCTCCCGCACGATCCGCTCCAGCGTCTGCTGGGCTTCGGCGAACAGCTTGCGAGCGGCCTCGCCGACCGCCGCATCCTGCAGGATCCGGGGGTAGGGACCCGACAGCTCCCAGGCCTGGAAAAACGGCGTCCAATCGATGTAGTCGACCAGCTCGGCGAGCGGGTAGCGCCGCAGCACCGTGAGGCCGGGGCGCAGCGGGGCCGGCGGGCGGTAGCTCGTCCAGTCGATCTTGAAGCCGCGCCGGCGCGCCTCGGCGATCGAATGCAGCGGTCCGGGTCCCCTCTTGTCGCGATGCTGCGAGCGGATCTTGTCGTAGTCGCCTCGCACCTGGGCGATGTAGGCGTCGCGCCCCTCGGCCGAAAGCAGGCTCTGCACGACCGGCACGCTGCGCGAGGCGTCCGGCACGTAGACCACGGGACCGGAATAGCTGGGAGCGATCTTGACCGCGGTGTGAGCGCGCGATGTCGTCGCCCCGCCGATGAGCAGCGGCAGGTTCAGGCTGGCGCGCTCCATCTCGCGCGCGACGTGCGCCATCTCCTCGAGCGAGGGCGTGATCAGCCCGGACAGGCCGATCACGTCGGCGTTCTCGCGCTGCGCGGTTTCTATGATGGTCTGGGCGGGCACCATCACGCCGAGGTTTATCACCTCGTAGTTGTTGCACTGCAGGACCACGGCGACGATGTTCTTGCCGATGTCGTGCACGTCGCCCTTTACGGTGGCGATCACGAGGCGGCCCTTGGCGCGTGCCGCTTCGCCGCTCCTCGCCTTTTCAGCTTCGATGAACGGCACTAGATGCGCCACTGCCTGCTTCATTACACGCGCGGACTTCACCACCTGCGGCAGGAACATCTTGCCCGCGCCGAACAGGTCGCCGACGATGTTCATGCCGTCCATCAGCGGGCCTTCGATGACCTCGATCGGGCGCGCGCATCCGAGCCGCGCCTCCTCGGTGTCGGCAACGATGTGGGTGGATATGCCGTTGACCAGCGCGTGCGCCAGGCGCTCGGCCACCGTGCCGGCGCGCCAGGACTCGTCCTTTGCGTTCTCTCTTGCGCCCGCCTTGACGGTGTTCGCGAGCTCGACCAGCCGCTCGGTAGCGTCGGCGCGCCGGTTGAAGATCACGTCTTCGACCCGCTCTTTGAGGCCGGGCTCGAGCTCCTCGTAGACGCCGAGCTGCCCGGCGTTCACGATGCCCATCGACATCCCGGCGCGGATGGCGTGGTACAGGAATGCGGTGTGCATCGCTTCACGCACTGCGTCGTTGCCGCGGAAAGAGAACGACAGGTTCGACACACCGCCGGAGACCTTTGCATGCGGCAGGTTCGCCCGGATCCAGCGCACCGCTTCGAGATAGTCGATGCCGTAGCGCGCATGCTCCTCGAGCCCGGTGGCGATGGCGAAGATGTTGGGGTCGAACACGATGTCTTCGGGCGGCAAGCCGGCGCGCTCAGTCAGCAGCGCGTACGCGCGGCGGCAGACCGCGGTGCGCCGCTCGAGCGTGTCGGCCTGGCCGGCCTCGTCGAAGGCCATGACCACCACCGCTGCGCCGTAGCGGCGGCACAGCCGCGCCTGCCGCAGGAACTCGTCTTCTCCCTCCTTGAGCGAGATCGAATTGACGATCGGCTTTCCCTGCACGCACTTGAGGCCGGCCTCGATGACGCTCCACTTCGAGCTGTCGATCATGAGCGGCACCCGCGCGATGTCGGGCTCGGCGGCGACCAGGCTGAGGAACGTGGCCATCGCCTTCTCGGACTCGAGCATGGCCTCGTCCATGTTGACGTCGATCACCTGGGCGCCGTTCTCGACCTGCTGGCGCGCCACGGCGAGCGCGCTGGCGTAATCTCCGGCGAGCACGAGCCGCGCAAATGCCCGGGAGCCGGTCACGTTGGTGCGCTCGCCGACGTTGACGAAGAGCGAGCTGTCGTCGACGTTGAGCGGCTCGAGGCCGGCGAGACGCAGGGCGCGCGGCCGCGTGGGCAGGGTGCGAGGCGCGACACCGCGCACCGCCTCGGCCATCGCGGCGATGTGCTCGGGCGTCGTACCGCAGCAGCCGCCCACCAGATTGAGCCAGCCGTTGCGCGCCCACTCGCCGATCTCCTGCGCCATGGACTCCGGGCTCGCCTCGTACTCGCCGAACGCGTTGGGCAGACCGGCGTTCGGATGGCAGGAGACGAACGACTCGCAAAGCGAAGAGAGCTCCTCGACATACGGCCGCAGCTCGTGCGCGCCGAGCGCGCAATTCAGTCCGACGGCGAGCGGCCCGGCGTGACGGATCGAGTTGTAGAAGGCCTCCGCGGTCTGGCCCGACAGCGTGCGTCCGGACGCGTCGGTGATCGTGCCGGAGATGATCACCGGCATGCGCTGCCCGCGCTTGTCGAACGCGCCCTCGATCGCAAACAGCGCCGCTTTCGCATTCAGGGTGTCGAACACCGTCTCGACCAGCAGCAGATCCACGCCGCCTTCCAGCAGCCCGTCGACGGCCTCGCCGTAGGCGGCGACCAGCTCGTCGAAGCCGATGGCGCGAAACCCCGGGTCGTTGACGTCGGGCGAGATCGACGCGGTCTTGTTGGTCGGCCCGAGCACGCCGGCGACGAAGCGCGGGCGCGCCGGGGTCCTCGACTGCCAGTCGTGCACCGCCTGTCTCGCAAGACGCGCGGCGGTCCGGTTCAATTCGTGCGCCAGCGCCTGCATGCCGTAGTCGGCGAGTGCCACCGCCGTGGAGTTGAACGTGTTCGTCTCGATGATGTCCGCGCCGGCCTGCAGGTACTGCGAGTGGATGTCGCGCACCAGCCGCGGCTGCGTGAGCGACAGCAGGTCGTTGTTGCCGCGCAAGTCGCGGCTCCAGTCGCGAAAGCGCGCGCCCCGGTAGTCTTCCTCGGCGAGCCGGGCGCGCTGGATCATCGTGCCCATGGCGCCGTCGAGGAGCAGGATCCTTCCGGCGATCAGCGCTTGCAGGTTTGCGGCGTCAGCCACGTGGTGCCAGATCCAAAGAATAAAAAAAGCCCGTTCAGCTTGCGCAGAAACGGGCCTGTACGACACGTCTCTTTAGCGGAATTTGTAACGCGCCCGCAAGCTGAACATCAAATCGGCGCGGTGGTGGGAGTCTGCCCACAGGCCTTCGAAGTGTCAACCGCTTATAATCGTCCATATGGGTCATCTGCCGCCGCAGGAGGCATTCGAGTTCCTGAAGCAGAATGCGGACGCGCTGCTCGTCGACTGCCGCAGCGAGATGGAGTATCTGTTCGTCGGCCATCCGGCGGGCGCGCTGCACGTGCCGTGGAACGACGGGCCGGACTGGGCCGTGAATCCGCATTTCGTCGGACAGGTCAAGAAGCTCGCCGGCACGCAGCACGCCACGCGCCCGATCGTGCTCATCTGCCGTTCCGGCAACCGCTCGAAGGAGGCCGGAGAGGAGCTGGAGCGCGCCGGGTTCACCCGGGTCTACAACGTGCTGCACGGCTTCGAGGGCGAGCTCGACGAGCGTCACCACCGCAATGCGCGGGCGGGGTGGCGCTTCGAGGGGCTGCCCTGGGAGCAGTGCTAGCGACGATGGATGCAGGCGAGTTTCACTCGGTCGTCGGCGTGTTTGCCTGCCAGGTTCACTGGGGCGATTGCGACCCGGCCGGCATCATCTTCTATCCCACCTACTTTCGCTGGATGGACGCCGCCTGCTGGAGCTTCATGGAGTCGGCGGGCTATGGCGCCAAGCGCATGCGCGCCGAGCACCGCGCCATGCCGCTGGTGTCGGCGGAATGCCGCTTCCTCGCGCCCGCCGAGCACGGCGACCGCTGCGAAGTGCGCTCGCGCATCGCGCGCTTCGGCGGCAAGTCGTTCGTCGTCGCGCACCAGATCGTGCGCAGCGACGGCACGCCGCTCGCGGAGGGTGCAGAGACGCGGGTATGGGGCCGCTACGCCGACGGCCCTGGCACGCCGATGAGGGGCGAGACCATCCCCGAGGCGGTCAAGGCGCTGTTCCGGGCAAGGTAGGGCGCATGCGCACGCAGGTCGCAATCATCGGCGCAGGGCCGGCGGGGCTGCTGCTCGCGCACCTGCTGCGTTTGCGGGGCGTGGATTGCGTGGTGATCGAAAGCCGCAGCCGCCGGGACGTCGAAGCGACGATCCGTGCCGGCGTTCTCGAGCAGGGCACGGTGAATGTCCTCACCGAGAGCGGCGTGGGCGAGCGCATGCGGCGCGAGGGCTTCGTGCACGAAGGCATCTACCTTCGCTTCGCCGGTCGCATGCACCGCATCGACTTCACCGCGCTCACGGGCGGGCGCTCGATCATGGTCTACGCGCAGCACGAGGTCATCAAGGACCTGGTGAAGGCGCGGCTCGAGTCCGGCGGCGAGATCCTGTTCGAGGTGAAGAGCGTCAGCCTCGAGGACATCGACGGCGATGCGCCACGGATCCGCTTCCGGGACAGCTCGGACCACGTCCACGAGCTCGCCTGCGACTTCATCGCCGGCTGCGACGGTTTCCATGGCGTATCGCGTCCCTCGATTCCGTCGCGCAAGCGAGCCGAGTACAGCCGGGTCTATCCCTTCGCCTGGCTCGGCATCCTGGTGGAGGCGCCGCCCGCGACCGACGAGCTGATCTACGCCCACCACGAGCGCGGCTTCGCCCTGGTCAGCACGCGCTCGCCGCAGATCCAGCGTCTTTACCTGCAGTGCGATCCCGGCGACGATCTCCGGAACTGGCCCGACGGCCGTATCTGGGAGGAGTTGCACGCGCGGCTCGAGAGCGCGGACGGCTGGAAGCTCACCGAAGGACGCATCCTCCAGAAGGGGATGGTCGCGATGCGCAGCTTCGTGGTCGAGCCGATGCAATACGGCCGGCTGCTTCTCGCGGGCGACGCTGCCCACATCGTGCCGCCCACCGGGGCGAAGGGCCTCAACCTCGCGGTCGCGGACGTGAGAGTGCTCGCAGCAGCGCTCGCCGAGTACTACCGCAGCGCAAGCACCCGGCTGCTGGAAAGCTACTCCGCGACCGCGCTGCGGCGCGTGTGGCGGGCGGAGCACTTCTCGTGGTGGATGACCTCGATGCTGCACCGGTTCCACGACGACACGCCGTTCCATCACCGCCTGCAGCTCGCCGAGCTCGAATACGTCGTCGCCTCCCGCGCCGCGTCCACGAGCCTGGCGGAGAACTACGTCGGGCTGCCGCTGGACTGAGTCGCGCGCCAGTCCGAAAGCGCGCGATCGATCATGGCAAAAGCGGCGCCGTAGCCGCTCTCCGGCTCGAACAGCGCCGCAAGCTGCGCCGCGTCGAGCGCGACCTCGGGATCGGCGCTTGCCACTTCGAGCAGGCCCTTGCCTTCGCGAACCGCCTGCGCGCACAGCCTTTCGGTGAGCGCATGCGCGGCCTGCTTGCCTACGGCGCGCGAGAGCCGTACCGACAAGGCCTCGGAATACACGAGGCCGCGCGTGCGCTCGAGGTTCGCACGCATCGCCGCCGCATCCACCTGCAGGCCCTCGAGCACCTCGGCCATCGCGGAGAGGGCGCTGGAGGCGGCAAGGAGCAGCGCGCGCAAGGTGAGCCACTGCGACTGCCACTGGCCGAGGCCGCGCTCGTGCTCCGGGGCGAGCTGCGCAAGCAGCGTGGCAGCGAGCCCCGGCGCGCGCTGCGCCGCCTCGAGCGCGAGCAGGCTGCCCACCGGGTTGCGCTTGTGCGGCATGCTCGAGGAGCCGCCGCGGCCGGCGGCGGCAGGCTCGGAGACCTCTGCCACCTCGGGCTGCATCAGCAGCGAGACGTCGCGCGCGATCTTTCCCGCCGCACCCGCAAGGATCGCCGCCTCGACGCCGAGGCGGGCGAAGCGGTCGCGTGCGCTGTGCCAGGTGATGGAGGGCTTCGCCAGCCCAAGCTCGTCAGCGAGCGCGCTCGCCACGGCGTCTCCGCGATCTGCGAACGCCGACAGCGTGCCGCCGGCGCCGCCGAGCTGCAGCACGCGGGCCTCGCTCGCCGCTGCCCGGAAGCCGGCATACGAGCGGGTGATGAGCGACAGCCACAGCGCCGCCTTCCAGCCGAACGGCACCGGCAGTGCCGGTTGCAGCAGGGTACGCGCGACTGTGGGTGTGCGCGCATGGCGTTGCGCGAGCTGCGCGGCCGCGTCTCCGGTGCGCCGCGAAAGTTCTTCGATCCGTCGCGCGGCGTTCCCGGCGCACAGCACCACGGCCGTGTCGATCACGTCCTGGCTGGTAGCGCCGAAGTGGACGTAGCGCGCCGCCTGCGGCGACCGAGCGGCGACCTGCTCGGTGAGGCGCTGCACGAAGGGGATGGCGAGCGTGCCGGCGCGGCGCGCAGCGCGCGCCAGCGCCGCGGGGTCGAGGCGGGCGCTCTCGCAGACCTGCACGATGATATCGGCCTCCGCGGCCGGCATTACGCCGGCGCGCGCGCTGGCGCGCGCAAGCGCGCCCTCGAATCGCGCCATGGCGGCAAGCAGGCTTTCGTCTGTCAGCGCGGCCGCGCAGCGCTCGTCGGCGAAGATGAGCTCGAGGCTCAGAGGTCGCTCAGAAGTCGAAGAACACCGTCTCGTTCCTGCCCTGCAGCACCACGTTCCACTCCAGCACGCCGTCGCCCTTCTTCTGGGCAACCAGCGTCGCGCGGCGCTCGGCAGGAACCAGGCTCAGCACCGGGTCGCCGGCATTCGCCGGCTCGTCCGGGAAATACACGCGGGTGACGAGCTGCTTGAGCAGGCCGCGCATGAAGAGGGTCACCACGAGGTGGGGCGCCTGCAGCTTGCCATCGGGCCCCGGTACCGGCCCGGGCTTGATGGTGCGGAAGCGGAATGCCCCGGCGTCGTCGGTGAGCGAGCGGCCATAGCCTCGGAAGCCGGGCTCGAGCGGCTTCGCCTGCGCATCTTCGGGGCTTGCGTACTTGCCGTGGCTGTTCGCCTGCCAGATCTCGACCGCGGCGTCGTTCACCGGCTTGCCGTCACCGTCGATCACTTTTCCCTCGAGGCTCACGCGCTCGCCGGCGGCGCCCTGCGGCGCGAGGTCCTCGATCACCATCCATTCCAGGCCGATGCGAAGGTACGGCCCGATCGTCTGCGAGGTGCTGGCTCGAAGGCTCATCGGCGGTTCTCCATCGGGGTCGCTTCGCGCCCTCGCAGCACGAGGTCGAAGCGGTAGCCGAGCGCGTACTCGGGCATCGTCGTCTCCCAGTCGAACGAGCAGATCAGGCGATTGCGCGCCTTCTCGTCGGCCACGCAGGTGAACATCGGGTCGTATTCGAGCAGCGGGTCCCCCGGGAAGTACATCTGCGTGATAAGGCGCGAGACGATCGCCGGGCCGAACAGCGAGAAGTGGATGTGCGCCGGGCGCCAGGCGTTGTAGTGGTTGCGCCACGGATATTCGCCAGGCCGGATGGTCATGAAGCGGTAGCGGCCTTCGGCGTCGGTAAGGGTGCGGCCTGCGCCGGTAAAGTTGGGGTCGATCGGGGCGTCGTGCTGGTCGACGCGATGGTTGTATCGGCCGGCGGCGTTCGCCTGCCAGATCTCCAGCAGGATTCCGGGAACCGGCTTGCCGTTCTCATCCAGCACGCGGCCGTGCACCACGATGCGCTCGCCCTGCGGCTCGCCCTTGTGCTGGCGCGTGAGGTCGCTGTCGGCGGGCTTGACGTCGTCGTAGCCGAACACCGGGGCGGTAACTTCCGAGAGCGTGTGCGGCAGCACCACGAGCGGCTGCGTCGGCGCGCGCCTCACGCTCGAGGCGTACTTCGGGAACAGGTAGTCCGGCTGCGTATTCCAGTACGGCCGCCGGTAAGGGGCGATGCTTTTCATGGAATGCTCCGCGTCGTCAGGCTTCACAGGGCAGCGACGATCTTGACTTTGAGCTCGCCCACGGCATCGATGCCCGCGAGCAGCTCGTCGCCCGGCTTCACCGGCCCCACCCCCGCCGGCGTGCCCGAAAAGATGAGGTCGCCCGGCTCCAGCGTGTAGTACTCGGAGAGGTACGCGATCTGCTCCGGCACCGACCAGATCATGTCGGCGAGATCCGCACGCTGGCGCTGCTTGCCGTTCACGGTGAGCCAGATCGCGCCCCGCGACGGATGCCCGACCTTTGCCGCCGGCGCCAGCGCGCTGCACGGCGCCGATTCGTCGAAATCCTTGCCGAAGTCCCACGGGCGGCCGTGGTCCTTGCCCCACTGCTGCAGGTCCCGGCGCGTCATGTCGAGTCCCACCGCGTAGCCCAAGACGTGGTCGTTGGCCTTCTTGGCGTCGATGCGCCGCCCGCCCTTCGCGATCGCCACCACCATCTCGGTTTCGTAATGGTAGTTGGAGGTCTTGGCCGGGTAATGCACCTCCCCGCCGCCCGGCACCAGCGTGTGGGCGCTCTTCAGGAAGAAGAACGGCTGCTCGCGTCCATCGCCGCCCATCTCCTTCTGGTGCTCGGCGTAGTTGCGCCCGACGCAGAACACGCGGCGCACCGGAAAGGCATCGGCGCTGCCCGCAACCGGAAGCGCCGGCGGGGTCCAGAGGGGAATTGCATAGGCCATGCGCATTACCTCAAAAGGCGAAATTCTAGTCCCTGCGCCCGAGCTCGCGCTCCAGCATTTCGCGCAGCCTGTAGCGCTGCACCTTGCCGGTGGCGGTACGCGGCAGCTCGGGAACGGCGCGTACCCATTTCGGGCGCTTGTGGCGCGGCAACGATCGCTCGCAGGCTGCGGCCGCGGCCTCGCGCGCCGCCTCGGCATCGGCGCGCGCGGTGACGAAGAGCGCCAGGCGCTCGAGGCCGTCGTCATCGACCACCGGCACGCAGGCCGCTTCGGACACCGCGGGCTCGAGGGCCGCCACTTCCTCGAGCTCGCCGGGCTGCACCCACTGGCCGGCGATCTTCATCAGCTCGTCGGAGCGTCCCTGGTGGATGAAGAATCCCTGCGCATCGCGCACGAACATGTCGCGGCTGCAGAACCAGCCGTCGCGGAACTGCTCGCGCGTCTGCTGCGGCAGGTTCGCGTACGCCGCTGCCTGCGCCGGGTGACGCACCCATAGCACGCCGGGCTCTCCGGGCGGCGGCTCCCTGCCCTGCCCGTCGCGCAAGCGCACTTCGACGCCGTCCATGGGCTTTCCGGTACGCACGCCGTCCGACGTACCCGGCGGCGTCATGATGCAGGCGCACAGCGTCTCGGACATCCCGTAGAGATTGAGCAGCTCGCCGCCGACTGCAAGGCGCCACTGCTCCACCAGCTGGCTCGACATCCGCTCGCCGCCGGCGACGAAGCGCCGCAAGGCGCGAAACGGCGCCAGCCGCTCGCGCGGCTCGGCGAGCAGGCGCCGGTACACGGTCGGCACGCTGAACAGGGCGATCGGCCGGTGGCGGGCGACGAGCCCGATCACGGCCTCGGTATCCGGCCAGTCCGGGCAGACTACCGCCGTCATGCCCATGGCAAGCGGCGCGAGCAGACCGTGCTCCAGGCCGTAGGCGAAGAAGAATCGCGAGGTCGTGAATACGCGTTCGCCTTCGCCAAGCCCGAGCGCGCGAAACGCGTTGCCGAGGCAGGTAAATCCCTTGTGCGCGTGGATGATGCCCTTCGGCCGGCCGGTCGTGCCGGACGAGTAGAGCGCGAGCGCCGGCGTGTCGGGCGCAGCCTCGAATGGCGCCGCCTCCGCTGCAACCTGTACGCGCTCGCGCCACGGGGGCGCGCCGGCACCCCCCCCGCCCGCGATGACCACGCGCCCGTCGCGCGCGAGCTCCGCGGTGAGATCGGGGCGTGCGTCGGCGAACCGGTCCTCGACGATCGCGAGCCGCGCCTCGCTGTCCGCCAGGATGTGCCGGTATTCGGCCTCCGAGAGCTTGTTGTTGAGCGCGACCGCGATCGCCCCGCAGCGGACCGCGCCCAGCCAGGCGGCAGCGAACTCGGGCGTGTCGCGCATCAAGAGCAGCACGCGATCGCCCGGCTGCACGCCGAGCTCGCGCAGCGCGCCCGCCGAGCGGCGCACCTGGGCGGCGAGCTGCGCGTAGGTCGGCGCCTCGTCGCCGCACAGCAGCGCGGTGCGGCTGCCGTAGCGATCGAGCGCCGCGCCGCCCAGCAGCAGGTCGGCGCCGTTCATCGGTCAGAAGATCGCGAAACGTCCATCGTAGACGCCGAGGGGCCAGCGACCGCCGCAGTATAGGGCGTACTTGCGCAGAAACGCATGCGTGGGGGGTGCGCCGAGCGCGCTGAACCAGGCTTCGCCGAGCGCCGGCAAGCGGACCTCAGTCGAACGCCGCCACTTCAGGCAGCGTGATGCCCAGCGGCTCGACCGTGCTCTTGGCGCGCGCCATGTAGTCGGCGCGCATCTCCTCGTTGGTGCGCAGCTTCAGCCCGTACTTGCGGAAAATCTCGTTGTTCCGGGAGCGGCTCGAGCCGAAGAACCTGGGCACCTCGGGGTAGAAGCCGTTCACGGCGCTCTGCACCTTGGCGCGGCCCTCGTTCGACTCGACCAGGTCGACGCAGAAGTCGAGCCCGAACTGGGCGTGGAACTTTTCCTCCGGCATGGTGCTGCGCGCGATATTGCGCAGCGGCACGAAGGAGCAGTGCAGCAGGTCCTCGACCTGCAGGATCTCGGCGAGATCGCCGAGCATCTTGATCACGCAGAACTGCTCCCAGCCCTCCAGCGGAAGCTCGAAGATGTTGAGCGGACGCTTGTGCCTGGCGTCCATCTCTTCGGGCCGGACGCCGATCTGGTCGGCGAGCTCCTTGAAGCGCACGTGATGGTGGTACTCCTCCATCGCCACCCTGCAGGTCAGCCATTTCGCGTATGGCGTGGGCGCGAGCCGGATCGCCGGCTCGTCGAACACCTGCGCGCCGTAGAGCTCGTTGAGCGCGTGGCTGCGCACGATTCTTCGCACGGCGTCGCGGTACTCCTGCGGCTGCTGGTTGAAGTCCTCGACGGTCTTGACGCTGGGATAGGCTGACATGCGGGATTTCCTCAGAGAACGGGATCGCCGGAGAACGCCTCGAGGTCGGTCACCAGCTCGGCAAAATACGGCTCCAGCGCTTTCGCCGCCTGCGCGAACCCCTCGAGCTCGAAGCCCCCCGGCGGCTGCAGCAAGCGCTGCACCGGGCGCGGCTGCGAGAACACGAACACCTCGCGCCCGCGCGCGCCGAACAGCTGCCCGCTGATGTGCGCTGCGGCGTCGCTCGCGAGGTAGCTCACCAGGCGCGCGACGTAGCGCGCCGGAACCTTCAGCGCCTTTTCCTTGTACGCGGCCTGCGCCTGGTTCGCCGGCCGGATGCTCTCGGTGACTCGCGTCGCGGCGAAGGGCGCCACCGCGTTGCAGCGGATGCCCGAGCGCGCGAGATCGTGCGCGACGATGCGCGTCAGGCCGATGAGACCGGCCTTGGCGGCGCCGTACGCCGCCTGGCCGAAGTTGCCGTAGATCCCGGCGGTCGACACCATGTTCACGATCGCGCCCGGCGCGCGGCCCGCCTTGGCCTGGTCGCGCATGACCGGGGTGGCGGCCGCAAGCAGGCGTTGCGCGCCGGTGAGGTTGGTGCGCAGCACGGCGTCCCAGGCCTGCGCATCGGACTTGAAGATGAACGAGTCGCGAATGATGGCGGCGTTGTTCACCACGATGTCGAGCGCGCCGAAGCGCTCCTGCGCGAGCGCGACCGCGGCGCGCGCGGCTTCCTCGTCGGCGACATCGCCGCACAGCGCGGCTGTACGGTCCATGCGCGCGGCGACTTCCTCGGCGAGCCGCGGCTGCAGCGGCTCGCCTGAGATCGACACGCCGGAGTCCAGGATTACCACGCAGGCGCCCTGCCCGATCAGGTCCTCGACGATGGCGAGGCCGATGCCCTGCGCGCCCCCGCTGACGATCGCGACACGGTGCTCCAGGCGCATGGGTCAGTTCTGGTCGTAGAATGCGTCGGCGTGGATCTGGCGAGCGGCCATGCCGCGCGCCGCGAGCAGGGCGCTCGTCGCCTCGACCATTACCGGCGGGCCGGCAAGGTAAGCCATGAGCCCCTCAGTATCGCCGAGATCCGCGGCTACGGCCTCGTGCACCAGGCCGTAGCGCCGCCCGCGCGCCCCGCGCTGCTCGGAAAGCACGACGTGATGCGAGAAGTTGGGATGGCTCGCGGCGAGCTCCTTGAGCAGCGCCTCGTGGTACAGGTCGCGTTCGCTGCGCACGCCGAAGTACAGCGTCACCGGCGTGCGGTAGCCGCGCCCGAGCAGCGTTCGCAGGATCGATTCGATCGGCGCGAGCCCGCTGCCCCCGGCGGCGAGCAGCACCGGCCCGGCGTGAGCATCGCGCAGATACGAAATCCCGAGCGGGCCGGAGGCCTTCACCTCGTCGCCGGGCTTGAGCTGCGTGGCGACGTACGCGCTCGTGCGACCGCCGGGCAAATGGCGGATGTGGAACGCGAGCTGCGCCTCCGCGGGTGTGCTCGCCATCGAGTAGTGCCGCGACAGGCCAGGCGCGAACTCGAGCTCGGCGTACTGTCCGGCCGAGAAGTCGAACGGCCCGCCGGCTTCGATCGCCAGGCGCAAGCCCTTGATGTCGTGCGTCAGGTCCTCGAGCCCGAGCACCCGCAGGCGCATGACGCGCGAGGGGTGCAGGACGAGCTCCTCGGCGTCGATGCGCCTCACTACGGTGTCGTCCCATACCTGCGTGCGGCAGGCGAGGATGATGCCTTTCGCGCGCTCCTCGGGGGCGAGCGCGTGCTCGGAGTGGCCGAGCTCGAGCACCTCGCCGCAGACCAGCTCGCACTTGCAGGTGCCGCAGTTTCCCGCCTGGCAGGAGAACGGGAACGCTACGCCGGCGCGCAGCAGCGAGGCGAGGATGGTATCGCCCGCCTCGACGGGGACCGGCCGGTCGTGGCCTTCGAGAGTGATTTGCATGGGCCGCAGCGGGAGACTACGATGGTATCAAATCGTTTGGGCTCCAAACAAAATGGCCGCCGCGGGTGCCCGCCTGAAGCCCGGCCCGCTTCCCGGGCTGCTCGGTTACCGCCTGCGCCTGGCGCAGCAGGCAGTGTTCCGCGACTTCGCCGCCAGCGTTCCGGAGCTCTCGCCCGGACGCGTCGGGATCCTGCTCCTGATCGACGCCAACCCGGGCGTGAATCAGAGCCGGCTCGCCCAGGCGGTGGGGCTGGACCGCTCCACCCTGGTCGGCGTGCTCGATGCGCTGGAGGAGCGCGGCCTGATCGAGCGCCGGCGCGGCGCCGACCGGCGCACCAACGGGCTGTGGCTGACGCAAGCCGGCCGCGTCCTCGTCGCGCGGCTCAAGCGACGCATCGAGCAGCACGAGAGCCGCGTGGCGGCGCGCCTGACGGCCGCCGAGCGCACGCAACTGCTCGCGCTGCTCGAGAAACTCGCCGGGTAGACGAAAAAAAGGGCGCCGCGCGGCGCCCTTTTGATGCTAACGAGGCAACGGTCAGGCGTTGTAGGCGGCTTCTCCGTGCTCCGCGATGTCCAGACCCTCGGTCTCGCTCTCCTCGGACACGCGCAGCCCGACGACCAGGTCGATCACCTTGAGCAGGACGAAGCTCACGATCCCGGTGTAGGCGAGCGTGAAGGCCACGCCGATGGCCTGGTTGGTGAACTGTGCGCCCATGGTCTCCACGCCGGAAGCGAAGCCGGTGCCGCCGAGCGCGGGCGAGGCGAGAACTCCGATGCCGAGCGCGCCGACGATGCCGCCCACGCCATGCACCCCGAAGACGTCCAGGGCGTCGTCGTAGCCGACCGCGCGCTTCAGGTGCGCGCAGGCCCAGAAGCACAGCACGCCGGCCAGAACCCCGAGCACGATCGCACCCATCGGGCCCGCGTTGCCGCAGGCCGGTGTGATCGCCACCAGGCCGGCGATCGCCCCGGAGGCGGCGCCGAGCAGGCTCGGTTTGCCCTTGGTGAGCCACTCCGCACAGATCCAGCCGAGCACCGCCCCCGAGGTGGCGAGCTGCGTGTTCATCATCGCCAGGCCTGCGCTGCCATTGGCGGCGACGGCGCTGCCGGCGTTGAAACCGAACCAGCCGGCCCACAGCAATGCGGCGCCCGTCAGGGTGAAGGTGAGGTTGTGCGGCGGCATCGCCATCTTGCCGTAGCCGCGGCGCTTGCCCAGGACGATGGCGGCCACCAGGCCGGCGATCCCGGCGTTGATGTGGACCACGGTTCCGCCGGCGAAATCGATCGTCCCCCTGGCGCCGATCCAGCCGCCGCCCCAGACCATGTGGGCGAGCGGTGCGTAGCACAGGAGCAGCCACAGCCCGAGAAACCACAGCACCGCCGAGAACTTCATGCGCTCGGCGAAGGCGCCGACGATGAGCGCCGGCGTGATGGCGGCGAAGGTGAGCTGGAACGTGGCGAACACCAGCTCGGGAATCGTCCCCTGCAGCGTATCGGGCGTGATGCCCGACAGGAGCGCCTTGCCGAAGCCGCCGATGAAGCTGTTTCCCTCGGAGAACGCGAGGCTGTAGCCGAGCACCGCCCACAGGATCGACACCATCGAGAGCGTCACGAAAACCTGCATCAGCACCGAGAGCGCATTCTTGGCGCGCACCATGCCGCCGTAGAACAGCGCCAGGCCAGGGATGATCATGATGATCACCAGGACGGTGGAGGTCAGCATCCAGGCGGTGTCGCCCGAATCGAGCTTGGCCGGCTCTGCTGCTGCGGCGGCGCCGCACCCGGCCAGCAGCGCGAGAACTGCGAGAACCTTTTTCATCATCTTCTCCTAGAGCGCCGCCGCATCGGTCTCGCCGGTGCGGATGCGGATGACTTTTTCGAGATCGAACACGAAGATCTTGCCGTCGCCGATCTTGCCGGTGTTGGCCGAGCGCTCGATCGCCTCGATCGCCTGCTCGAGCAGCTCGGTCTTGATCGCGGCCTCGACCTTTACCTTCGGCAGGAAATCGACCACGTACTCCGCGCCGCGGTAGAGCTCGGTATGGCCCTTCTGGCGCCCGAAGCCCTTCACCTCGGTGACGGTGATCCCCTGCACGCCGATCGCCGAGAGCGCTTCGCGCACCTCGTCGAGCTTGAACGGCTTGATGATTGCGGTGACCAGTTTCATGCGGGTCCTCCTCAGAAGGTCTTGCTGATCGACAGCACCACCGTCGAGCTACCGAGATCCTTCGTCTTGCCGCTCGCCGGGTTAGTGATCGTGTAGATCGCGGAGTCGGCGTCGGTGTCGACGAGCGCCGCGCCGAACGCCCAGCCGCCGATGTCCTTGGTGACGCCGATCTTGTAATCGGTGTAGTCCGAGGCCGAGGCGTTCTTGATCTTCTGGTGGCCGATATGGCCGTTGATCCCCCAGCCGCCGCCCAGGTCGTAGCTCGCCGAGAGGTCGATGTACGACGAGCCGTCGGTATCCGGCACCCCGAAGAAGTCCGACACCGCGTAGAAGTACTTGGCGCTGATCCACTGCCACGACACGCCAGCGTAGATCTCGGTGTTGTCGATCTTGCCGACGCCGGCGAGATCGGAGCCGGGGTAGTAGTAATAGAGAATACCGACGTCGTAGCCGAGCGGGCCGGCCGCGCCCTTGTAGCCGCCGTAGAAGTCCATCTCGAGCGGCGAACCCGCGAAGAACGCGTCCGAGATGCTCGAGTTCCAGTTGCCGATGTAGAGGCCGCTCGCGTGCGAATAGTCGAATCCGCCCTGGAGCGCGGGCTGCTCGAAGGTCTGACTGATGCCGCGGAACCGGTAATCCGAGACGAGCGACATGTTGCCGGCAACGGGCGACGACTCGGCTGCGGCGATACCCGGCATGACCAGAGCTGCCGCCACTGAAACAGACAGAATCGACTTGCGCATGGTTGAACCTCTCCCTTCGGTTAATGGATTTGCAGGCGCCTCTACTTAGCACCTCTTATGCCAGATAAAATTGTTCTTAATAATCAGCCGACTGCTGCATTGCGAAAACGGCCATGCCCCAAAAGGGTGCACAATGAAAGGATCGGCTCACGATTTAGGTGCGGCCGCTTGGTATAGCCTTGGTGCATGAGCGAGAAGCGTTTGCTGGACGAGCTCACGGACCGGCTCAACGAGGCATTTCGCGATTCGCCCGCTCAGGACATCGAGCGCAATCTGCGCGCGCTGCTCCTCGCATGGTTCGACCGTCTCGACCTGGTGGTGCGCGAGGACTTCGAGGTTCAGAAGAAGCTGCTCGAGCGCGCGCAGGCCAGGCTCGCCGAGCTCGAAGCGCGCATCACCGAGCTCGAAGGCCGCGACGGGCGTCCGCCGCCCGGGTAAACGGAATTCGCGGCGCCGCGTTTCTTCCCTAAGGGAAGACTCCAATGACGGTCGCCACGGTCGCGAGCCGCGCGCTCGCAGGGATCGACGCGCCCGAGGTGACGGTCGAAGTGCACCTCGGGCCGGGGCTGCCGGCGTTTCATATCGTCGGCCTGCCCGATGCGGAGGTGCGCGAGGCGCGCGACCGGGTGCGCGCGGCGCTCAATCACGCGCACTTCGAGTTCCCTGCGCGGCGCATCACGGTCAACCTCGCGCCGGCCGAGCTGCCCAAGGACTCGAGCCGCTTCGATCTGCCGATTGCCCTCGGCATACTCGGGGCGAGCGGCCAGCTCGCGGCCGATTCGCTGCAGGGCCAGGAGTTCGCCGGCGAGCTCTCGCTGACCGGCGAGCTGCGCCCCGTGCGCGGGGCGCTCGCCATGGCGCTTGCGGCACGCGGAGTCGGCCGCGCTTTCGTGCTTCCGGAAGGCAACGCTCCGCAGGCCGCGCTCGCTGAGGGCGCCCGCATCCTGCCGGCCCGGACACTTTTAGAAGTGGTCGCTCACTTGTCGGAGGAAGCGCGGCTGGCTGAGTACGCCGGCACCCCGCCGGCGCGGAGCCCCGCCTACCCCGACTTCAGCGACGTCAAGGGGCAGCAGCAAGTGAAGCGCGCGCTGGAGGTGGCGGCCGCTGGGGGTCACAGCCTGCTCATGGTGGGCCCGCCGGGGACCGGCAAATCCATGCTGGCCGCGCGCTTTCCCGGCATCCTGCCGGCGCTCTCCGAGGCCGAAGCCCTCGAAGTGGCAGCGGTGCACTCGGTGTCGAGCGCCGGGTTCGATGCCTTGCGCTGGGGGGAGCGGCCGTTCCGGGCACCACACCACAGCGCCTCGAGCGCCGCGCTCGTCGGCGGCGGCAACCTGCCGCGGCCGGGCGAGATCTCGCTTGCGCATCACGGCATCCTGTTTCTCGACGAGCTGCCCGAGTTCGACCGCGACGTGCTGGAGGCGCTGCGCGAGCCCCTGGAGTCGGGGCGCATCTCGATCGCGCGCGCGGCGCGCCAGGCGCAGTTCCCCGCGCGCTTTCAGCTGGTCGCCGCGATGAACCCCTGCCCTTGCGGGCACTGCGGCGACCGCAGCGGGCGCTGTCGCTGCACCCCCGAGCGCATCGCGCGATACCGCGGACGCATCTCCGGACCGCTCGCCGATCGCATCGACATCAAGCTCGAGGTGCCGCCGCCCCGCGAGACCGAGCTCACGGCGGCGCTCGCCGGCGAATCCTCGGAACGGATCCGCGCTCGCGTCGAGGCAGCGCGGGAGCGGCAGCGCGCGCGGCAGGGCAAGCCTAACGCGTTGCTTGGCACGCGCGAGATCGACCGTCACTGCGGCACCGACCGCGAAGGCGATCAGCTCCTGCGCCACGCGCTCGCAAGGCTGCTGCTCTCGGCGCGCGCCTATCACCGCGTGCTGCGGGTCGCCCGCACGATCGCCGACCTTTCGGCCAGGTCGTCGATTGCGGCCGAGCACATTGCGGAAGCGATCCAGTACCGCCGCCTCGATGCGAGCTTTTGAAGACGTCTCAGGAAAATCGCCCTGGGCTTGCGAGGGATGTCTAGCGCCGCGAGAACCGGTAGAACCAAGCCATGCCCCCGAGCCCCAGTGTGCCCGCGACGGGCCACGCCCATATGTAATAGGCATACAACGACCATATCAATGAGCACCACAGGAATGTAGAAGCGAGGATGTGCCTGCTAGGCACAGGGCTCGAACTTCTAGGGCTTCTCTGACGTTAAGTACGATGATACTCAAGGACCTGCTAGAGCGCGGCTAGTGCTCTATGTTCTCGCCTGCTTGGTAACCATCGCGCTCGCCGGCTTCGGGTGGGTTCTGTTTAGCTTGTCGTGAAGGTCGAGAACAGCGCGAGATGGGTGAATCCATCGCCAACGCGCTCCACGAGGGGACTGCGATGACGCTCGCTGACGTAAAGATAGCCGCCGCTATCCTGGTGGCGGTCGGCATTGTCCTTAGCTTCCTCAGCCTGCGCCGCGAACCTCACACGCTACTGCTGAAGAGCTCGCCGGCGCCATCACCCATCCTGAAGTGGGGCGGATGGGCGGTGACCTCCATTTCATCTGTCGCCTATATCGCCCTCGACCTACTCGGTGGGCGCCTTTAGTTTCCGGTAAGCTAGGCCTTGAATGTGGTGGCCGGTCCTTTTCCTCGCCTTAGTCCCTGCCGCCTGGGCTCAGACCGTCACCGGTAAGGTGGTCCGCGTTGCTGACGGCGATACTCTAACAATCCTCGACGCGGGCAAGCGGCAGCACAGGATCAGGCTAGTTGATATCGACGCCCCGGAACGGGGCCAGCCTTTCGGGAAGCCTCCAGGCAGTCGCTCGCGGACCTCTGCGCCGGCAAGGTAGGTCAGGTAGCCGGGCCAGGGGAAGGACCGCTAGGGGCGCGTCCTGGGCCGCGTCACCTGCGCTGGTGTGGATGCGAACGCGGCGCAGATTAAGCGGGGTTTCGCATGGGTTTACGTGAGGTACGCGCCGGCTGATTCGCCCCTGTATGGCCTTGAGGCCGAGGCTCGAGCGGGTCGGCTCGGGTTATGGACGGATCCGCATCCCATGCCGCCGTGGGATTGGCGCGTGCGTACCGGTGGTCGATCCTCCGGCAGCGCCCGCCCCGGAACAATACTCGGTCTTCAGTGCGAAAACGACCGGACAGGCGCCGATTGTAGAGCGCCCGTCCGGCCCGTCAGGCTTAGTGTCCGCGGCTGCGGCTCAGTTGGTTCTGCTTCGCGAGACCTGCGGAAGACAATGGCACTATCGGAACCTGGTGCGCGCCCGCCTTGGACCAGTCGCACACGCCGTCCGGAAAGATACGCTGCAGGCGTGCCAACTCCTCCGGAGTAAACGCGACGTTGTAGTCGGCCGAGTCGACCGCCTTCAGCTGGCACTTCATGATGCCAAGCGATACCGGCCCTCCGGCGATGATGCGCGTGAGCTCCCACGTGGGGAAAAGCACATTGCACTGGGAATCGGGCATGGGGCTCAAGGTTTGCGGTTCCTGGATCGCGTTTCCGGCGGCGTCGAAGCAGGAATCCACGGCATTCGCCGGCCTGTTGCGTAAGACCTTCTGCAGCTGAGTGCCGGGGCCGTGGTCGTTCTTGTAGGCATCGATCCACTCGGCCATGGTGTCGAACGCATCGCCGGACGACACGAGCCCGCGCCACATCACGAAATTGTCGGTGTGGCCATTGGATTCGCGGAGCCGCTCACGCGCGGCGAAGTGGAATACCGAGTAGTGATAACCGGCGTCCTCGTTCGACCCGCCCACGTTCATGATCGGGATTGCCGCCAGGCCGCCACCGCCGCTCATGTGGACGCCGCTTTGGTAGTAGCGCCGGATAGCCGCTGGATCGCCGACGCTACGTTCCGGCACGTAGTTCGCATCCTGGTCGTAGCCGCCGATGCTCTCATTGAGATGGAGGAATTGCTCCTTGCTGATCGCGCCGGAATTGAGTGCCCGCAGTCCATACTGAACGCCGACGTTGTCGAAGGGTCGGCGCGCGAAGCCCGTGCGGGGATCAACTGTGGCGATCTTGCTTTCCCAGTCGAACACTGTGCCGCGCAGTCC
>Ga0214472_10001283_pt1 | contig 28621 bp, 28 predicted proteins | sample RVTome_6_FD_207662 | JGI IMG/M metagenome (GOLD analysis project Ga0214472, IMG submission 207662) | Soil microbial communities from uranium-contaminated site in the Upper Colorado River Basin, Wyoming, United States - RVT140D175 | ecosystem: Environmental > Terrestrial > Soil > Contaminated >...
CGGCCATCGGTGCTCCCGTGGCGGACGACCTCATCGCCACGGCAGAGCTTCAACCGGGTGAGCGCGTGCTCGATGTTGCATGCGGCACCGGAGTGGTGACGCGGCTGGCGGCGGAGCGCGTCGGCGCCACCGGCTCGGTGACCGGCCTCGACATAAACCCTGCAATGCTGGCGGTGGCCGGTTCGGTAACCCCATCAGACATGTCGATTGATTGGCGCGAAGCGAACGCCCAGTCAATGCCGTTTTCGGAGAGCGCATTCGATGTCGTGCTCTGCCAGATGGGACTTCAGTTTGTCCCCGGCAAGCTCATCGCGCTGCGCGAGATGCGGCGCGTCCTGGCAACTGGCGGACGGGCCGTTATCAGCGTGCCCGGGCCCACGCCGCCCCTGTTTGCTATCATGACGGATGCACTGGCCCGCCACCTCAGCCCGGAAGTCGCCTCTTTCGGTGACCTGGTGTTCTCGATGCATGATGTCGACGAGCTCAGGGAACTTATCCGCAGCGCCGGCTTCCGGAATGTCAACGTCGAGGCAAGATCCAAGGCCCTTCGTTTACCGGCGCCCGCCGACTTCCTGTGGCAATACATCCGCAGTACACCGCTCGCCGGAGCGGCGGCTCAGGCCGGCGAGGCCAAACGTGCCGCGCTGGAGCGCGACGTCTGCGGGCAGTGGCAGGCGTTTGTGGTGGACGGCTACCTGCCGCTCCAAGTGGGCATGACGACAGCGACCGCATTGAAATAGCCGCGGGATCGAAACGACCCGGCGACGGGCCCTCCGCTACAGCGGTGCGCCGAAAGATAGAAATAACAGTCGCCGGAGGTCGCGGCGACCATTCCTGCGGGCATCGGCAGCGGGTACGCTGTTCGCGCAGGGGAATCGTGAAGCCGCCATCGGGTCACTCGGAAAAAAACAAAGGCTGCACAGGCGGTTAAGCCTGTGTGGCCTCGCTCAAATCGGGATTTCGAGCGAGTTATAATGAAAGTGGCTGCCGGGGACCCGCAACCAACTTAACCTGCTCGTTGATGCACCACGGCTGGAACGCCGCTTAGTCCTGGTAGAAAGAGGCAAATCACGCCTGGGGGTTCTTGGGCATTGGCGGATCACGATCACTAAGATTCATGCCTAAATCTGCTGCAACCAGTGGGAAAACGTTGTTGGCGTCAAGAGCAGCCCTCGAATGAGAATATCGTTAGGTCCAGCTAAATTGGACGTAGGTGTCGCCCGGTTGCTTGGATACCCCTCGAATATCAGGCCGATGGGCGCGAGATTGTCATTGCCCCACAATGCGAGAATCGGGCCGCCACTCATTCCGCTAAAATACATTCCGTGAGGTTCGCTAAGAGAACTCGACAGAGTGAACTCGCGTGTGTCCGGCTGGATTTTGGATTGCAACTCGGCCGTCACGACAGGCATCGGTACGGTCACCTTGTCATCCTGAGTCGTCTTATGCTCGTCGGCGTAGCCTGCTGCTGCACACAGTTCAACCTCCGACCATGGCGGTTCCGACCACGAGTCCAGGTCGATAGCCTCCTTTTCCTTGTGCGTTCGTATGTAGTCCCAATGCGATTCGATCAGCGCAATACAGACATCAAATTTATACCCGTCACGGGCCGCAGGAGCGTCAAATGACGATTGCAGACCTTCAGTGGTGAAGGAAGATAGATTGACGACTAGCTTTCCGATCATCAGTGATGCTGTCGGGTGCAGGGTGTTCGAACCGACGATGGATTGATCTCCTATCGCAGTAGCTACGTGCTCGCATGTACAAAGATAATGCTTTCCTTCGTACTTTACGAAGGTTGCAGTACCATTGTGGGTTTTGTGACCATGGCCAGAAGCAAGGAAATAATCCTGTAGAAACAGCGGATCGCTGTATTTTCGACAGGTTTGACTTAGCCGGGCTGTGAATGCTTCCGATTCCGCATCGATCACGGTCTGCCCCCCTTCCCTGTCACTGCCCCGCTTGCTCATTCCTGCCTCGGATACCTTATCGCGACTATGCGCTCATCCAGCCATTCGGCCAGTGTTTCGACTTCCTTGATGGCCGCCAGGAGCTTGTCACGGGAAACATGCACGGCCGGATTCATCCAGGTAATCCCTCCGGTTTCGGAATCGATATACATCGCCCTTTCGATTTCGCTGACGAAGAAGAGCTGCGGAAACTTCTCTCGGTCCTTTGCCGTATGGTCCACGCGCATTGTGCTTATGTGGTCGGGATGCTGGTCACGGTGCCGCGCCAGCACGACCTGTTCCAGCAAAGCGAAATCCGCCGGACAGTCAACCCACGATATATGCAGCGCCTCGCCAAAGCATGCTTTGTAACCGTGGAGAAAGCCGTTCTTGAACGCCTGCTTCCGCTCGCCTTTCTCCCAGGTGATGCCAAGCTCATGCTCCCAGGTCCTGAAATACAGTTGGAGCGACGCCGACAGCATCGAAATGCAAGCCCGGCCCAGCACTTCCAGCCCTTCCTCGGCCTCCATCCATTCTTCCAGAAACGGCGGCTCGGCATCCTCGCTGTAGGGCGGATTATTGAAAGGCGCCTCAGGGGCCTTGATCTTGCGCTTTGTTTCGCGGAACGAGTGTCCCGCGGTTTCGTAGAAATAGCGGATGAATTTCGTCCGCTCCCTCAGAAAAAACAGAACATCCATGAAATCGCCCCCTAACGCGCGGGAATCCTCAACTATAATGAGGCCGTCTTTGTCCAAATCGCAGATTCAATTATGCACATCAGACTTGCGCCGCCAATGCTCTTCGCAGCGTCGCCACGTCCACATCGAAATGCGTGGCAACGGAACGGCGTGTTTCGTTTCAGGAGTCTATCATCTTCCGTACCCGTGACACCTGCGCATCCGCCAGCTTTCGCGGCCTGCTGACATGCTTGCCGTTGCGCTTGGCTGCAACCATGCCCACCTTCGTCCGCTCGCTGATCATCTCACGGCCGGAAATTACGGCGACATAATACTATCTCTGACGGCAGTGATGTACTATGTCCCCAAAATTCCGTAAAACAATCCCGGACGACTATTTCTTCAAAGGCAATCGAACGGGGCAGGTCAGTTCAAAGACGCCAGGAATGTCGTTGGCGTAAGCGCAACGTGTACGTCGAGAGGTGGGCGTATCGAGAATGCCTTGGCTTCGCGCGCAAAATCCCAGAGACGTATCAAGTGCCAGTCGTCTTTCCTGCGATCCGCAACAGCCAATTCGTTTCTGGTTATGTGAAACGGGGTACGCTCCCAACCATTCGTTGTTTTGACTTCGATGAGCCTCTCGCGGCCGTCCGGCTCGAAACTGGCGATGTCGAAGCCGGCACCATCGCCGTCCTCCATGGCGGTCCACCGAACCTTTCCAGCCAGATCGCCACGACCGGCATTCCTCAAATTGGCTTGTTCATGAGCAAGCACTCGTTCCTCACCAGCCTTTCCAAGCGCCCGATTGCGCGCGTCACATTCGGCGGCATCGTACTTCTTCGCGATAATCGCCATGAACTCCGGGTCGATTGGTGGTGTTTCGTTTGCAAAGGTCGGAGCGGGTCCGATCCAGAGAGTGCTCTCCTCATGAAGATCTCGAATCTGAGCTGAGCCAGATCCGCTGATCGCAGCGGGCGCCAGCCAGCCGGGTCGAGCTTCCAGCCAGCGCAGCACCGCATCCACGAGAGAATTCTGGAACCTCGAAGCGGGTTTGTAGCCGGTAATCCATGGTTTCCCAAGCCCGAGAAGAACTGCGCTGACATTCTGGTGTTTGAACTCGATCGAACCGCGCCCCCTTGAAATGAGCGACTGCAAGTTTCGGTTGTGCTCAGCCTTGCTATAGGGACGACTCGCTAACTCGTCAGTCAGCATGGAAAAGTAATCGGCAACGATCAGATCGTTCTCTGAATCTGACCAGTCACCCTCCGCCATCCCAACTTTTCCCCGTATGAAACCGACAAGCATCAGACCATGAACACATTTCCGGTTTGGTCAAGCTGAATACCGGGACCGGCATGCATGGTTGTCGGGCATGTCTTAGGTGCGATCTGTTACCTATGTCTCCGGGCCACACAAGGCGCAAATGGCGGGCAAGGAACGACGATGATGAGCACTATGTCTACGCCATAGCCCTATGACGCCTCGCCATCGGAACGCGGCGATCACTGATCGCGGCTGCCTTTGATCGGATAAGCCTCCAAGATCGATTGGCATTGCTTCACGAGGGGCGGTAGGTAGCTCTGGTCTATGTCAAACTGAAACCAATGGCACTGACTCATATGGTCGGGCGTGATCGACACTTCCATCGCTAAGTGGCCGAGCGACCCAGACTTGAGAGTGACCGAGAGGTTCGGCTCCATACACGCGAGGTTTGCTTCGCCATTTAGGTTCTTCAGAAGCTCTTCTGATTCGACCAGCCATAGATCGAGTTCTGAAAGATGAATAATTGCACCGGTCACAAACACACTCGCACCAATCCCACCGCAGTGTGCCGTCACGTGCAGCCAATTGCCGTCCCAATAGTCAGCCGCATCCGGGAACTGCCTGCCATGAACCCAGATTTGCAGCCTTTCAAGTTTTAGGTCTGGCGTGCCCAATTTGGCGGCGGGATCTGTCGCCACGTCATCCCCCTAAATCATCACGATCCGGCCTGGCGCTCCCCAACAGGCGGCGCTGTGCCTGATTTACTGCGGAAGGCTCAACGGCATCCTCTCGTTTCGCTAGCCAATAGGTTTCATACCGCTCGACCTTGAACCCGTCAAAAGATTTTGCACAATACAATCATTGGGATGTGGCGGGCGGGGAGGGATTCGAACTGGGTTTATATCGAAAGGCTACGCCGCTAGCCTCATCGGTTTCGGTTTGACTGGTCATATCAATTCGCGCCTGCGTTCCTGTCGATCATGAAAAATTCTTTTGCCTTCATCAGCGGTTAGTGCGAATCTATGATCTTTGCAGGATATACTTGAAAAAAACTGATCCCATAGCTGCCGACGTCAGACATCGGCCGCCGCGCGAAAAGGGGGTCGTTGGCACAGGCACTGCGGCAGACCCGCCCGGTTCCTCTGGACAGCATCCCGTCGCGCCGCTTCCGGACAGTGAGCCCGGCACCGTCCCGGCCCAGACCCCCGAACTCGACACCGCCCTGGCCTTTTCCGAAAGCATTATCGACGCCGTTCGCCAACCTCTGGTTGTTCTGGATGAGGCGACCTGCGTCGTCCTGGCCAATCGCGCGTACTATCTTGCCTTTGACGTAGAGCCCGCCGCGGTTGTCGGCCGCCCCTTCGCCAGCCTGTTCGACGGTCCCGCCATGGAGCGCTGTCTCGAAAGACTACACACCGAAGCCGGGGTGATCGAGGATCACGAGGTCGAGATCGACCTTCCCCTCCTCGGCCACCGGGCGCTGCTGCTGAGTGCGCGGCGGCTGTGCGACGCTTCGGCGCATGCCCCCCGGATACTGCTGACCATCGACGACGTCACCGAGCGCAACCGGGTCAACCAGGCCCTGGCGCTGGCCAAGTCGCAAGCCGAGCGGGCCAACCGCGGCAAGTCGCGCTTCCTCGCCGCCGCGAGCCATGACCTGCGCCAGCCCCTGCAGACTCTGAGCCTCCTGCAAGGCATTCTCATGAAGCGAATCAAGGACCCGAGCAGCTTGAAGCTCATCGGCAGGATCGATCAGACTTTGGGCGCTATGTCGGACATGCTGAACACCCTGCTCGACATCAACCAGCTCGAGGCCGGCATCGTGCAACCGGAGATTGCTGATTTCCCGATTGCCGATGTGCTCGGCCGGTTGCGAAATGACTTCGCTGGCGTGGCGGACTCCAAGAAACTCGACTGGCGCACTGTGACGAGCAGCCTGGCCGTACGGAGTGATCCGCGGCTCCTCGAGCAGATGCTGCGCAATCTGCTCTCCAACGCGCTGAAGTACACCAGCCGCGGCAAGATCCTGTTCGGTTGCCGCCGACGCGGAGACATGCTGAGGATCGAAGTCTGGGATACCGGGATCGGCATTCCCGAGAACCAGCTGCAGGCTGTGTTCGATGAGTTTTACCAACTGGACAACCCGGCGCGCGACGGGCGCCTCGGAATCGGGCTGGGTCTCTCGATCCTGCAACGGCTCGCGAGCCTGCTCGGCCACCCGATCGACGTCCACTCGCAAACGGACCGCGGATCTATGTTTGCCGTCAGCGTGCCGATTGGGCAGCTGTTGCCGGATGAGCGTTTGACGCTGGAGCGAGATGACCCGGCGCAGGTCGCGTCGCAGACAGGCGAAGTCCTGATTGTGGAGGACGACCCGTCAGTCCGCGAAATGCTGGTAATGCTGTTCGAGCTGGAAGGTCACCGCACGGTCGCGGCCGCCGACGGCCACGAAGCCTTCGCCCTTGCGGCCCGCGGCACCCTGAGACCGGATGTCGTCGTCGCCGACTACAATCTACCCTTGGGCCTGACCGGCGTTCAGGTAGCTACCGCGCTGCGCGCAACCCTGCATGTCGAGGTTCCGGTTGTCATCCTGACGGGCGATATCTCGTCTGATACGCTGCGCGAGATTGCTCAGCATAACTGCTTCTATCTGCACAAGCCGGTGAAGGCGGCCGATCTGACGCGGCTCACCCAGTCTCTCATGACGCCTTCCCGGGCGACTGATAACGCCGGGCAGCTGACTGCAGTCGCGAACTCGCGCAGACCGACCGTTTTCGTGATCGACGATGATGCTTCGATACGACAGGCCATGAGTGAGATGCTGCAGGAACACGGCTACGTCGTTCAGACCTATGCCAGCAGCGAAGTGTTCCTGAAAACCGGTCAGCGTGACTGTGCTGGTTGCATGGTGGTCGATGCCCGCCTGCCGGGAATGGACGGAATTGCTCTGATCGGCCGGCTGAAGGAAGCGGGTATGCACCTTCCCGCTATCATGATCACCGGCCATGGCGACGTGCCAATGGCGGTCGCGGCGATGCAAGCCGGCGCCGTCGACTTCCTGGAGAAGCCGGTACGGCCCGCAGACCTGCTGACTAGCATAGATCGCGCATTGGTGCTCGGGTCCTCTCCCGGTCAGTCGCCATCGGGGCAAGCAGCCGGCAAGCGGCTCGCCGGGCTCACAGTGCGTCAACAACAGGTTATGGATCAGGTTATCACCGGTCATGCCAACAAGGAGATCGCTGCGCGGCTCGGCATCAGCCAGCGAACGGTCGAAAACCATCGCGCCGCGGTCATGAAGAGAACCAAAGCAACGTCCCTGCCGGATCTGATCCGACACGTCATGCACGCCGGGTGACGGCGGAAGAACTGAAAGCCGTGGCCAGCCCTGCAACGGCCCGGATCCGGGCGCCGGATCATGCCTGCCTATAGGTGTTTCCCGAGTCTGTTGCAGCAACCCCTGAACAAATAGAGTTGTTATAATTAACGATACCTACGTACACGGAAAGTAATGTCGTCATGAACAAGGACCGGATTGCGGGAACGGCGAAAGAGATCAAGGGCTCAGTCAAGAAGACCATCGGCAAGATTACAGGCGATGCCAAGCTGCAGTCCGAAGGCGAGGCCGAGAAAATTGAAGGCACGATCCAGAATGCTTTTGGCGGTGCAAAGGACGCGCTGAAAAAGTAAGGACCGCGAGCGCCTCTTAACGCGACAGCGACTGCATCCCTACGGTAGGCGCGCGAGGCAGGGAATGCGCGTCCCGGAAAAGTTCCTGGAGCCACAGAAAGCGATTGCATGATCAGAAAGATGCGACTGCGGGCGCCGATTTCGAACTCCCGGTTAACGCCCGCAAACAGCAGATATGAGGCCCTTGCAAGAGAATGCACGCAAAGGGCGTCGGACCTCGCCGCGGGCATCATGGCTCGCGAGTGGGCAGCGCTTGAGGAAGATGGCACTGCGCAGCTGTTGAATGACGAAACAATGCATAGCATTACCCTTCCCTTTCTGTGGGGCATCTTTCACGAGCTTGCGCTGGAGTATCCCGAACACCGCATCAATGCCCTCGACATGATCAAGGTTCACCTCATCCGATACCTGGTGACCGTGCACGGCTGTTCCCTCGACTCCCTCGACCGGGCGCGCAGCGAAGTAAATGGCGTCGAGGACTGGAGCAACAAAGCGGACATGCTCTTCGACGTGATAGCGGACTGCGGAAAGGAAGCATTTCACGGTCGGAAAGCAGGCGGACTGTCCCATGTCGTCCAGAGCCTCGGCCAAAGTCGCGGCCAGAGTCTCGGTGTATCAGGGATATGTTCCGGCACCGCCTAGTATCGTTATGGGCTTTCGATAGCGGCGGCATTGCCCCACAGCCGAGGAACATGAGGCCCGGAACCCAATACCATTCCTGCTACGGCGCTACGGATTGGGCGGCTCGGTTTGGGCGGCTCGGCGCGTCATGAGAGAGATCGTCAACGACGCTGGAGAATCCATTTGCCGCCCGGTCTTATCGTGATCGTTATCCTCGTGGTCCCACTGCCAGGGAGCGGCGGCAACTTCTGTTACAGCAGCAGCTTCCCGCACGCCCTCGGGGGTGGCCTCGGCCTGGTATTTCCTGATACTCTGGGTTTCCGGTGCGTTCAGAAGTATGCGCCAGGTCATCGATCGTGTCCTGCGCAAGGCATCATATAGGGTCGTTGATGAATTACGGCATTCTGGCCCAGCGCCTCGCTATGACTTCATCAAGCCATGGGTTTTCGATGCACCGGCCATGGGCGGTATCAAGGCATGGATCAGACAGAATTAGGACTCCACGGCGATGAATCGCAATATTCTCTACCTCGTCATCGGTGCGCTCGCCGTCGCTGCAGCGGTTGCTGGATACCTGCTCTACCAGGAGCAGCAGAAAACCAGCAGCATAGAACTTAACCTCGACAAGAACGGCGTATCCATCGAAACGAAGTAGTTCCGTAATTTCCGGATCGCGACCTTGAGAGTGAGGCATTCTCCGGATGGGAGCGGATTCCACATTTTGAGCGGCGAAGGGTGATGCAATTGTTGAGCAACCGTCGTTGCCGCTTTCGGCACTAGAGCGGATCATGTTGTGTCGGAACCACTTCGTGGTTTCGGCGAAATATGTGAATCCGCTCTTTATAATATAGTTAGATCAGATTCACCGGCACGACGGATCGCCGCAGGCGACTCCATCTGAACCGGACCTGATCTGGAGCCGGAAACCGGAGAGCTGAGTAAGGACTATGCGTGAGCGCGGCGCAAACCACAGCGGGATCGATTGATCATGATACCCCTCGGCAAACCGCTCGAACAGGTCCTGGGAATCGGCGCCCTCCTTCTGCTGGCGCTCGGTTGCGCGCTAACGCTCTGGCCCTTCCTGCCAGCCCTGCTGTGGGCGGCGGCCATATGCTTCTCCACATGGCCCGTCTACAGATGGTGCGAGCGGTCGCTTGGCGGCCGTAGGGGCCTGGCAGCCACCCTGATGACACTGCTGGTCGCCCTCGTCCTCGTCGCGCCATTCGCCGCCATTGTGGCGGCACTTGCGGACAGCATAGTCAGTTTTCTCGCGACGACCGCCAGCGTCCTCGAGCAAGGCCCGCCAACGCCGCCGCGTTGGGTCGCGGGGCTCCCGTTGGTTGGCGAGAGCCTTGTTATCTATTGGAAAAGCTTAATCCACAACGCACCTGCCTTCATCACCGAACTCAATAAGCTGATCGGCCCTGCCACTGACCTCGCGGTAGCCGGCGGGGCGGTGCTCGGCGGCGGCCTTCTTGAACTGGGCTTGAGCGTGTTCATCTCCTTCCTCTTATATCTGCATGGCCGCCGGATGGCAGCCCATGTGCGAGAGATCGCCGAACGATTTGCCGGCCCACGCGCGCGGCGCCTGATCAAGGTCGTCGGCGCGACAGTGAAAGGCGTCATCTACGGGATGATTGGCACGGCGCTCGCTCAGGCCGTTCTGGCGGCCATCGGCTTCTGGATCGCCGGTGTACCTCAGCCGCTCCTGCTTGGCTTCCTTACCTTTGTCCTTTCATTCATGTCGGCGGGAGCACTGGTGTGGGTCCTGGTAGCGCTGTGGCTCCTTGCCCAGGGAGACGTTGGGTGGGGTATTTTCATTATCGCTTGGGGTTTGCTCCTCGTCAGCAGTATCGATAACTTTCTCAGGCCCTATCTCCTTGGCAAGACCAGCGACCTGCCCATGGTGCTCGGCTTTTTCGGGTTCATCGGAGGCATCCTCGCCTTTGGCTTTATCGGCCTATTCCTCGGCCCAACACTGCTGGCGGTTGGTTACAATCTCTTCCTTGAGTGGCGCGCCGCCGAGATTGAGGAGCGCAAACATTCCACGCAAACCCCCTAAATCTGTCCGATCGGCGCTGACGTGGGACAACTGGATCAATCGTCGGCTGAAGGCAAGCTGCGGGCCCGGTCGATTGCCGATCGCGGATTGCAGGATTGAGACCCGCAATGGAAAATAACAACTTCTTCGATCTTTCCGCCTACCACATTCTGATGGCGGCGATAGGCGCCGCCATCTTTGCCGCCTATTGGTTTCCTCGGCTGGTGTTCCCGCGCGCCGCCTCATCCGCCGCGCTTCTGATGATTGTAGGCCTGATTACCTACACCATTGTACCGGGGATGGAAGCGCTCGATCCCACGACCTCTCCACATCTGTGGGAGATGATCAGCGAAATTGTGCTGATTGTTGTGCTGTTCGCTACCGGCCTTCGCATCGACAACCTCGGGAGCTATCGCCTCTGGTCGCCCACCCTGCGCCTTCTGCTGATTGCGATGCCCCTCACCATCGCGGCCGTCGGCGGTCTGGCCTGGGGGCTCGCCGGGATGACTGTGGCCGGGGCGGTGCTGCTCGGTGCGGTGCTCGCGCCGACCGACCCGGTGCTTGCCGGCGATGTGCAGGTCGGGCCGCCGCAGGAAGGCAACGAACATCCGGTGCGCTTCACCCTCACGGCGGAGGCGGGCCTGAACGACGGGCTCGCCTTTCCCTTCGTCTATCTCGGCCTGCTCATCGCGGCACGCGGCATCGATCCGTCCGCCTGGCTGACCGAATGGCTCCTGCGCGATATCCTCTATCGGATCGCCGTCGGGGCGGGCCTCGGCGCGGCGGTGGGCTGGCTCCTGGGCATGACGCTGTTCTCGACGTGGGGCAGCAGCGCGATCCAGAAAAGCGGGCCGGGCGTGATCGCCCTGGCGGCGGTGCTTCTTTGCTATGGGATCGTCGAACTGGCCGAGGGCTACGGCTTCATCGGCGCCTTCGTGGCCGGCCTCGCCTGCCGGCGGGTCCACAGCAAGCATCATTTTCATCGCCGCCTTCACGTCTTCAGTGAAGCGATTGAGCACGCCCTGACGGCGATCCTGCTGGTCCTTGTCGGGAGCACGCTGCCGGCGTTGTGGCCGGCGCTCGACTGGCGCCACTCCGTGATCGGCTTCAGCCTGCTGCTGGTGATCCGTCCCGTCGTCGGCTGGCTGGCACTGAAGGGAACGGACCTTGCGTCCGGAGATCGCTGGATCGTCGGCTTCTTTGGCGTGCGGGGCGTCGGCTCGATCTACTACATCGCCTATGCATCGAGCCACGTGGAGCTGATCAACGAACGTCCACTCTGGGCGCTTGTCGCTTTTACGGTGTTCGCCTCGGCGGTGATCCATGGCACGACCAGTTTTCTAGTCGACCGCTTCGCATCGAAGCGGGAACAGGGACCGCTGCGCTAACGGCTGGATGGGCTGTTCATGCCGGCCCCTTTCGCGCCTCTCACGATTGCGTGCTCACCTCAATGGGCAGTGGTTCTCACGAATTGGCGGGGACCTGGATAATTATCGTCTTCTCTTGAGGGCTTCGTAAGGCGCTTAGCTCTGCGCGGGGTGTCCCGAAGATGACGCCCGCGAGGAGGCACCAAATGACCGCCCCTCCCCGATCGCCCTGCGTCACCTCATGCCGCGCGGACGTCCGCGAGGAAGCGGTCGACCTTTTCGCGCAGCGTGGCGCCCTGTTTGGAGAGGTTCCCCACCGCGGTAAGCATCTGCGTCGCAGCGGACCCCGTCTGCTGGGCGCCATCGCTGACGCCGACGATGTTCTGCGTCATCTCCTGGGTGCCGTTGGCGGCTTCCTGGACGTTGCGCGATATCTCTCCGGTCGCCGCGATCTGCTCCTCCACCGCGGAGGCGATGGCAGCGGCGATCTCGTCGATGCGCGAGATCGTTTTGCCGATACTGCCGATGGCCGTCACGGCCTCTTTGGTTTCTCCCTGAACCCTGACAATGTGCTCGCCGATCTCTCCGGTCGCCTTGGCGGTCTGCATGGCGAGCGACTTCACTTCCTGGGCGACCACCGCGAAGCCCTTGCCCGCATCTCCGGCACGGGCGGCCTCGATGGTAGCGTTGAGGGCCAGCAGGTTGGTCTGCGCTGCAATGTCCTGGATCAGGTCGATCACGCTACCGATCTTCTCCGCCGCTTCGGCCAGGCCCAGGACCTGCTTGTTGGCGCTGGCGATTTCGTCGACTGCGGACTTGGCGATCTTCGCCGATGCCGAGACCTGCGAGCCGATCTCCTGGCTCGAGCTGCTGAGTTCTTCGGTGGCCGAAGAAACGGTCTGGACGTTGGCCGCCGACTGCTGGGCAGCCGAAGCGACCGCGCCCGACTGCTGGCTTGTCTGCTCGGCGACCGCACTCATCGACTGGGCAGTGGTTTCGAGCTGCGTGCTGGCAGCTGTGACCGCCTCGACGACGGCGCCCACGTCAGCACTGAACCTGTCGGCCAGTTCGTTCATCGCCTTGCGCTTTTCCGCCTCGGCGCGAGCCTCGGTCTCTCTCCGCTCACGGCGCAGGCGTTCGGCCTCGACGGCGTTGTCCTTGAAGACCTGGACCGAATGCGCCATTTCGCCGATCTCGTCGCGCCGGCTCGTGCCCGGAACTTCGACAGTCAGGTCTCCCTTGGCGAGCATCGTCATGGCGTCGGTCATGGCGCCGATCGGCTTGGCGACGCGCCAAATGGCGACCCAGAAGGCAGCCGCCCCGATGGCGACACAGGACACCAGAAGCACGCAGTACAACGTAAAGGACCAGTGCCCCTTCTCGGCCGAATTGCTGGCGAGCTCGCTGGCGATCTTGCCAGCGATAGTTCCCAGTTCACTCAGTTGATCGATGGCCGTGCTCGACTCGCCGATCCAGGTCGCCCCGTCGATCGGATAGGCCGAACCTCCGATGCCGGCCTCGTAGACGCTTTGGCGCACCGCCTCGAAAGACTGGAAGAACTTCTGTTCGACGTCGCGCGCCGCCTGGACGATCTGCGGCGCAGCGCTGCCGGAACCGACATAAGCCTGTACCTGGCTCCAGGACTCGTCAAGGTGCCCGCGGAAGCCCGCCAGGGTCTTGAGGAGAGCGGGCTTGATGGCGGAACCGGAATCGATGGCCGCGGCGATCGTCGCGCGCTCGCGGCCGGCGTATTCGCTCATGACCCACAGCGCCTGCTTGAGGTCGCGCAGCATCTGGATCTGCGATTCGATTGTCTCGGGACGATACTGGCTGACCTGGCGCAGATGCTGAGAGGTCATGATCAGGGCGGTCATCTGCGGCACCCAGCGCCGCACCACCTCCCCATCGCGCTGCGCCTGCGGTTGACCCAGCGCCCGGTCGACCTGCTGGCGAAGCGCGGCGACGGCCTGATGCGCAGACTTCGCCTTGCTCACCAGCGCCTCGCGGCCGGCGAACTCCGGCTCGCCGGCAAGCGCCTGAAGAGCAGCTTCAAGGGCCCGGTCGGCCGCTTCGCGGCGCTGGTCGATGACCGCCCTGCGATCGGCGGCGACCGGCGTGAGCGCGGCGAGGGCGGCGTTGGTCACGCCGCGCTCCATGGCCCAGTCGCCGGCACTTTCCAGGAACAGGTCAGCGGTTCGGTTGTTGGAGAGAACGCGATCCGCGTCGGCCATGGTGCGTCGCGCCTCCAGGGCGCTGCCAACGGTAAGGGTGATGACGATTGCGACGAGCAGCACGTTGATCGCGATCAGGCTGCCACGAACGGTGATCTTCAGTTTGAGCATGTGGTCTCTCCACCAGAGCGTCTGAGGGCCTTCGTGCGCCGCCCCCGATTGGTCAACGACTCTACTCTACGTGAGAACGCTTGAACGGATCGTTAAAACACTTACAATTTTTGTAGATCACGTTGCACGGGTTTGGCATTTCCGTCCGCCCGGTTGTGCGAACGCAACCTTGAATAGGACACCCGACGCAGCTGCGAGTTTTTTTGAGCGCGCGACGCGTCAGTGCCGCTAACGCGAAATTTCCAGAGACACCACAACCGCGGTGCGCACGGCATTTGGCCGCCGGGACGGCGACCGGGAGCAGCCGAGCAGCCGAGCAGCCAACGCCGGGCAGCCAACGACTGACGACAAGAGCGCGATCGCAGCTGGTCGGAAGAGAACGAGAGCCCGCAGGCGGCAACAAAACGAAAGCGCCCGGAAGCCACAGGGTTGAACTTCTTATGGGGAACTCCTGAGACAGGTGGCGGGAGCGGTTCCAGGGCATCAGCGAAGCCAGGATGCTCTATTGCCTCACGGCTCTGAGGAATGACGTTGAGATCCGGGTGAAACCGATCCGGCGGCGCAACACGGCTGGGAAAGTCAATGCGGTCTATGCGGCTTAAAGGACTGGCCCCGGGGGCTGCACCCCGCTCAGCGCGCTGAGCCTGGCACCACCGGCGCCGGAGACGGACCCACCCACGGCGAGCAATCTGCTCTCTGCAGCACGGGGCCTGAGATCAGCAGGCCAAACCAGACGGCGCATCGGGCTTAAAAGCGGTCACGATCACAGCTTGATAACGCACTCGAAAGTCATCACACGCTGGTCACCGCTCTTCAAGTCATCAACGATGCGTGCGGAACGACCATACTTGTCGCGACAATACTTTGCAGCAGTCTGCTTGACCTCATCCAGGTCATCTTCGCTGTAGTTGTAGGACACCTTCGGATTCTGCTCGCGAGTGCGCTCAGGTCCGCGAGGCGTGCAGGCCGCTACCAGAAGGACCAGGACAACCAAGGGTATGAACTTCATTTGTGAAATCCTCATGTTGGCGCAATCCGCTTGGCTTCATACAGCCCTCCAGTCGACCGGAGCGGTGGCCGGATCGCCGGGGGGGGGACAAAACCACTGGCGCAGGCGCTTTGGGGGAATCCGGCTGTCGCTCGGAAAGCCTGCAGCCAATGTTGACCGAGCCTTTAAGGCTTTTACCTTGCGGGCTCGGCCGCATCCGACGCGCTCGGCTATCAGGTGGCCCAGGCGATCGTCGGGAAGCCGGTCCAGATCTGCCTGGCGAACCCCCGGATTTCAGAGCAACGCGCTGGATCCGGCGAAGGTGAAGCTGTCATGAAGTCCGCTGACTTTGCTTCTTGGGACTTCAGGTTCTTAGGACTTCAGGGCGACAACGATTGAAACCAGGTCGCCGTGATTCCGGCGCGGTAGATCCCGATAGGTCCGCGCGACATCCTGAAAGGTCGCGTCGTCGGCAAGGGGTAAAGATACCACCGCATTGGTGAACATGAACCGCATATGACTTTCTTCCACACCGTCGTGGTAAACGATAGACATCGCATTCTCCCTGATCCGGCTGTCGCTCGGACAGCCTGCGGCCAATGATGATCGAGTCCTGAGGGGCTTTGCGCGGCGACCTGCGCTGTATTCCGCATCTCGGCCGTCCCCCCGCCGCCGGACCCGGGGGACAGGACTGTCAAGACGGCAGGTAAAGCGTATCAGGGGGTACGCCAGGGAGGTAGATTCGGAATCTACCTATGACGGATCGGCGTCTCTCCCGGTAGCGGCATGAGCCAGTCGAGCCAGCGCGGGAAGCGACTTCGACTCCGTTTTCTTCAAGATTGCGGCGCGGTGGCGCTCAACGGTCCGTTGGCTGATGTCGAGGTCGGCGGCGATCTTCTTGCTCTCATGGCCGGCGAGGATGAGATCCAGGACTTCGCGCTGCCGAGGCGTGAGGTCGGCAATCCGTCTCGCCGCTTCCTCATGCCAGGCCGTCTGCTTTGCCGTGGTCTTCGACAATTCGAGGGCTCGCGCGACGGCGCCAAGCAGTTCGTCCTCGTCGACCGGCTGCTCGATGAAGTCCGATGCGCCCGCTTTCATGGCGTCAACCGCCATCAAGACGTCGCTGTTGCCGGTAATCATAATAGCGGGTAATCGATCGCCCGCATCCCTGAGGTGCTGTAACAACTCGAGCCCGCTCATCCCGGGAAGGCAGGCATCGATCAAGAGGCAAGCCTCCTGACGCGGTCGATAGGCTTCGAGGAAGGTCTTGCAGTCTGCATAGGTCTCGACAATCCGGCCACGCTCCTCCAGCAGGTCGCGGATTCCGTCGCGAACCTGGCTGTCGTCTTCGACAACGAAGATAACCGGCCCTCCCCCGGCCTCGCCTGCCGCCTCGGCAGCATGAGGCGCAGTCGCCGGTTGCGCCAGGCGCGATTTCTGAAGGAGCGCCTGGATCGTGCGTGAGAGCTCGTCCAGATCAATCGGTTTGTTGAGCTTTACACAGTCCTGCAGTGAAATATCCCGCAGGGCATCCGTCGATATATCGCCGGTGAGGATGATGACCGGAATCCGGCGGCGAAGCATTTCCTGGAGCTTTGCGGCGAGTTGCAGCCCGGTCATTCCGTTTGGCAGATTGTAGTCCGCCAGGATCAGGTCGGGCCCCCTGCTCTGCCGCGTCACCAGCTCCAGGGCGCCGATGCCATCCAAAGCGGTCGTAACCCGATGGCCCTCATCCTTCAGAACGATGTCGAGGATCGCACACACATCGGGATCGTCCTCCACAACCAGAATATCGCCCCTATAGAAGGCTTCCCCTTCCTTTCCGACACTCACGACGTGCCGGGGATGTTGCGGCAGTAACTCGGCCGCCTTCGAAGCGAGCATGACTTCAATGGCAAAGACCGAGCCCTTGCCCAGCTGCGAGCGGACATGCAACCGGTGATGCAGAAGAGATCCCAGGCGCCGCACGATGGAAAGCCCGAGGCCGAGGCCGCGGCTCCTTTCGCGTGCCGCATTGTCGACCTGATGGTATTCTTCGAAGATCTCTTCAAGCTTGTCCGCGGGAATCCCCAGTCCAGAGTCCCAGACCTCGATGCTCAAGGTATCGGCATGCCGACGGCAACCCAGCAGTATCCTGCCCTGCGGCGTGTACTTTACTGCATTCGAAATGATGTTTCGCAGCATCTGCTCAAGCAGCTGCCGATCACTACGGACCACCAGGCTGCAGGGCACCACCTCCAGAGACAACCCCTTTGCCCGCGCATGATAGGTGAACTCGCTCTTCAATCGTCCAAGCAGATCGTCGATCATGAAGTCGCTGAAATCGGCCTGGACGACCCCGGCATCGATCTGATTGATGTCGAGTAGCGTGTTCAGCATGCCCGTCATCGCTCCCAGGGTCTGCCCCATGAGGGTTACGAGCTTCTGTCCCTTCTCATCCACGATAATCTTGGTCAGGATGCCCTGAAGCAGGGAAAGCGATTGCAGCGGCTGGCGGAGATCGTGGCTCGCGGCGGCGAGAAAGCGCGACTTCGCGATGTTGGCCCGCTCGGCCTCCTGCTTGGCCGCCTCCAGCGCGTTGCCACCGCGCTTGCGGTCCGTCACATCCGCGAAGGTGATGACCACGCCTTCGACGCTGTCGTCATGGGTGCGGTAAGGGAGGATGCGGCGGCTGTACCAGCAGTCCTGGACTTCGACCTCTTGCTCGACCGACTTCAGGCTCTGCAGCACCGATTGGGCGGCGGCAATGACGGATCTGTCCAACGCCTGAGAGTTGAGGTCTGAAAGCGGGCGTCCGATATCGCTCGAAATGATGTTGAAGAGGGACTTGGTCGCCGGCGTGAAGAAGCGAATGTTAAGATCGGGATCGAGGAACAGCGTGGCCATGTTCGTGCTGTACAGGATATTCTGTAGATCGTTGGATGTGCTGCGCTGTTGCTCGAGAGTTTCCTGAAGCTGGCTGTTGAGCGCAGTGAGTTCCTCATTGAGCGACTGCAGTTCCTCCTTCGACGTCAGCAGCTCCTCGTTCGTCGACTGGTATTCCTCGTTGACGGAGAGCAGCTCTTCATTGACCATCCTCTGCTCTTCACCGGAAATCTCGAGGCTGCGAATAGCGTCTTCGAGTTCCTTCTTCGTGGCCGCGAGCTCCTGCTCGAGCGCACGCACCCGTGGGCGATCGCCCGGCGCGGTCGGGCGTTCCGATACCTGCTCTTGTTGCGGCTTGTCGAGGAAGCAGACCAGCAGAAACTCCTCGCCAGCGGTGCGAACCGGCTGAACGGCGACGCTGAAGGAATCCTGCCGGCCGTTGCGGCTGCTTCGGCCGGCTGCGATGACAACGCGCTCATTCTCCCTGCTTGCCCGCTCGATTGCCAACCTCAGCTTGGTCCGCATGTGTTCGTGCACCATCGCCAGCACGTCATTCGTCGCAAACCCCGGTGCCACGTGCAGGAAGCGGTCCGTTGGTCCCAGGGAATAGACGCATTCGTGCTTCTGATTGATCAGCACGGCTGCCGGGGCAAAGTTCTCCAGCACTGCCCTGCGGCAAAGTTCGGCGAGAGCTCTCTGGCGCGAGGGGACCTGGCCTGCCGTCATTCGCACAGACGCACGAATGCCTTCGCCGGCAGGCGGAGAGATGCGGCCCACTCCCGGCCGGCCCGGAGCGGCGTGCTGATAGATGCGTCCGGCCTTGGAGATGATCTCGAAGCGGTCATCTCCCTCGCTGAGCGTCTCAGAGCCGCCAAGCAGGAGAATGCCCCCTTCCCGCAGCGCAAAATGGAAGAGCGAGATCACCTTCGCCTGCGCCTCGGACTGCAGGTAGATCAGCAGGTTCCGGCACGAGACCATGTCGAGACGGGAGAACGGAGGGTCGGCCATCACGTCCTGCTCCGCAAAGACAACAGCAGCGCGCATGTCCGGCGACACCCGATAGCCATGGTCCTCCTTGGTGAAAAACCGCGCCAGACGCTCGGGCGATACCTCTGCCTCGATGGTTTCCGGATAGACGCCCTCTCTGGCGGTGGCGACGGCGCCTGCGTCGATGTCGGACGCGAAGACCTGCAGTCCTATGCGGCGATTGACCGCCTCGATCTGTTCGCGAAAGAGCATGACGAGGGAGTAGGTCTCCTCCCCCGTACTGCATCCGGCGATCCAGATCCGCAGGGGCCGGTCCGAACTGTGACGTTGGATCAGATCGGGAATGATCTTTTCCGCCAGGACATCGAAGATCTTCGGGTCGCGGAAGAAGCTGGTGACATGAATCAGCAGATCCTTGGCGAGAAGCGCGAGTTGGCCGGCGTCACTGCGCAGGAGCTCGAGATAGCGATCCATGTTCTCTGTCTCGATTGGCACCAACGCCATGCGCCGCTCGATCCGGCGCCGCAATGTGCCGGACTTGTAGAGCCGGAAGTCATGACCGGTCTTTTCGCGGAGCAGCTCGATGATTTCGTGCAACCAGTCAGGGGTCACGTCCGCTGCGGACGAGCCCTCCCGCTTGTCGAACTTGTCGGCCTGCCGGTCATATCTGATGATCGCCGCCGGGATCTCCGCTACCGGGAGCACGAGGTCGACGGTGCTGGTCTTGATCACGCTCCGCGGCATGCTGTCAAAGGCGGCCTCCTCGGGGTCCTGGGCGATAACCAGGCCACCCTTCTCCTTGATAGCTTTTGCACCAAGGCTGCCGTCGGCCCCCATCCCGGAAAGCACGACGCAGACCGCGCGCGCGCCGATCTCATCCGCCAAACCCCGCAGCAGGAAATCGAAAGGCAGGCGTGCGCCGTGACGTTCACTCGGCGTGGAAGTGCGAAGTACACCGCCACGCATGGAGAGATAGAGCCCAGGTGGGATCGTGTAGACGCAGTTGGGTCCGACCCGCATGCCGTCGGTTGCCTGCTGCACCTTCACGGGCGCATCGGCCGCCAGCAACTCGGCCATCATGCTCTGATGTGTCGGATCAAGATGCTGAACCAGGATGAAGGCCATCCCGCTATCCGCCGGCAACGCGGCCAGGAATCTCTTGCAGGCATCAAGGCCGCCCGCGGACGCGCCCACTGCGACGACCGGAAAATTTTCAGGCTCGGGGTCACTGGCGGCGGCCGGCGGGTCGCGCCGGCTTGGCCGCCGCTGAGCTACCTTGGTGTTTTTCGGTCGGCCGTGCGGCATTCCGCGATTCTCCTGAGACAATCTTCCCGCAAAGAAAGCAAACCTATGGTAGCACGTTACCTCGGCAAACTGAAAATCTTATGCTGCCGGATCAAAGTGACAGGCGTCGACAGAAAATTTCCGCGTAATGACTATTTGCACGCCGACCAGGATGGTGCCTGCATTCTGCTCCGGTGACAAAGAGTTTGATGTGGTTGCAGTCGCAGCAGGCCGTTGCGCGACCGGGAAGATTAGCCGAGAGGTTAGTCGCGCCAAACCGGCTTTCCAAGGTCAACGTCATCCTCGTCGGTGAGCGCACCGGTTCCAGCGCCAACTGCGCCACCGACGGCTGCGCCCGTGAGCGGAGCACCGACCAGCGCGCCGCCGACAAGGCCGACGCCAGCGCCTATTCCACCCCCACTGAGGGCGCGGTCCGATTTGCTGCTGCCGCAGGCGCTCAGAATAAACAGCGAGAGGGACAGGAAGGCGATCAAGGCGATCAAGGAAGTGGATTTCATGGTCTTTTACTCCGAATGGCGGGTTCGTGAAAGCGAACCTTGCCGCCATTATCGGCGGCAGCACCTCGTCATCGATATGCGTATTCTGAGGCCAGACTCCGGCCTCCGATAGAGACGGCTTGTACTCAGGCAGGGCTCGCCGCCGGCAGGCAGCACCTCTTTCAACCGTACCGGTGCCAGGCGCATTCACAACGCGAGCGCCACGATCAGCTAGATTCGTCCAGCGACCGCCAGGACGACGAGCACCACGAGCACCACGCCGATCCCGCCGCTCGGCAGGTATCCCCAGTTGGCGCTGTGCGGCCAGGTGGGCAGGACACCCAACAGCATAAGCAGCAGGATGACGACCAGGATGGTACCGAGGGACATGACAATTCTCCACTGGCAACGGATTTCCCTCGCGGCCCGCCCGGGATTGACTCCCGCGAGCCGCCAGGGTCGTCACCATTCGCCGCAGACTATGAAGCGACGGTTGATTGCCATAGCATCGGAATCTACTCAGCGCAGGTGCTCGTGGTTGCAGCCGGCCAAAACGCCCGCCTAAGTGGAGGGATGGATCCTGAGGGTGGCATAGAACCATGGAAGACGGGGCGGCCAAGCGAAGCGTCTTCTGCATTGGGTTGTCGTGTCGTGGTCATGGAGATTTCCGTTTCAGTTCGAGGTCAGATGGTTCTTGAGGAACGCGACCATCTCGGGCGTGTCCCACTCGGCCGGGCCGATGAGCCGCCCCAGTTCCCGGCCTTCACCGTCAATGAGAAGTGTCGTCGGCAGTCCAGGCGCTCCGAGGTCGAACGAGGCCTGCATCGAGGCGTCGATATAGAGGCTTAGATGCTGGATGCCGATCTCGGCATAGAACCTGCGGACCACCTCCGGCCCGGCCCGGTCAACCGAAAGAGTCACAACCTCGAAACCGGGACCGCCGAGGGCCGCCTGAAGTGCGTCGAGCGTCGGCATTTCCTCGCGGCAGGGGACGCACCACGTCGCCCAGATGTTCAGCAGAACCGTCCTGCCTTTGAAGTCGGCCAGCGTGCGAGCCCGGCCGTTCCCGTCATCGAAGGTGATCTCGGCAAGTGGTTGCGGCGCCTCGTGCATGACGAAGGACCGGGATGAGGTCGTCGTGACGCGCTTATCGCCGGTCGTGGGTGCGCCCGAAAGCTTATCGCCACCGATGTAAATCACGCTTGCGATCGCGAGCGCGGCCAGCAAGAATACCCCTCCCGCCAAAGCGGCGAGTTTCGCGCGCTGTCCCTGCAAGAGACCCGTCATTGGCCGGCCTCCCGCATGTTCCGGCCTGCCGCCTGCTGACGCAGCGCTTCCACCAGCGACACCTCATCCTTGAGATCGGTACTCGACAGACCGAGCAACCGCCCCTGGACCGGCGACGGATCGAAGTCGGGCACCGGCTTGCCGATGAGCATGGACGGGAGATTGCCTGGATCACGGGTCAGACCCCAGGCCAGCACGAAGGCAAGTGCCGCCGCGACGATAAACGGCAGGAAAGCCAAATCACCGCGCCGCGTTCCGGCGGCTGATAGTTTCTCGACCGCGCTCATGACCCGCCCGCGTCGTTGCTCGTCACTTGAGCCTGGGAACCCCGCTGGCGCTCGGACCAGGTGCTCTTGATAAAGGCGAGCACAGCGGCGATCTCCTCGTCGCTCAGGATATCTCCGAAAGCCGGCATGTCGCTCTCATAGCCCGCAATGACACCGCCGACGCCGAGCCTGGTGATCGCGAACAGATCCTGGTCCGAATGGTGCCAGGTGTGGCCGCTCTCGTCATGCGGCGGCGCCGGCATGCGTCCGTTCTCCAGCCTGCGCTTCCAGTCCGGCTGACCTTCGAGGTTGGCGCCATGGCAGGAAGCGCAGTTCTGCGCATAGAGGTCCCGGCCGAGAGCAATCTGCTCACCGGTCACCGGCCGGCCAAGGAATGTCAGGCTCTCCGCCCGCACATCGTCCCCCGGCAGTTGCGCAAGCGCGGCGATGGCCGCCAGAGCCGCAACGGCGACAGCGGAAAGGACGACCAGCCTGCGCCTCATTTTGGCCCCCGCAGATATTTCATCAGCGCAAAAAGGCCGAGGATCAGGACGGCAAGGACCAGAAGCGCGACGAGACCACCTCCGAACATCATCAGAACCATCATGGACTCATCCATCATCCCGTTCATGCCCTCACTCATCGGAATAAACCGAGACACCGCCCTCGCCGAAGGCGTAGGTCCTCAGCGTGCCGGTTTTTTCGCGGGCCATGCCGGGCGCGTTACCCGGCATCCCGGGCAGGGTGATCCCGGTGATGTCCGGGCGCTCGCTGACCAGCCGCTCGATGATCTCGACAGGGACCAGCCCGCTCACGACATAACCGTCGATCTCGGCCAGATGGCAGCCGATTCCCCTCTCGGGAACGCCCATCTCAACCGAGCGCTTGTCGAAGTCGGGATCGTCGACCCGCGTCACGGAAAAGCCGTTGGCCTCCAGATATTCGGCATAGACATCGCAGCATCCGCAGCCGGGATCGCGCCATATCGTGATCGACTTTGCGTCAGCTACGTTGGCGTTTGTTTCCTGCGGGACTTGAGCCGAGGTCAACGCGGTGAAGGCGACGCCACCGGCGGCGGCCAGGGCGGCAAGGGTTGCGACGACAATAATCTTTTTCATGATGTTCTCCATTAAAGGTCTGCGAGCGCGGTCCAGAACAAACCGCCATCGCGCGTTTCTGTGAGACCGTCCTCGGTAAGGGCAACGACTTTATCGGCATCTTCGGGATGGACGGCGACCGCTTCGGCGCGGAACGTTGAGCGCTGCGCCCAGACAACCCCGGCATCCTGCGAGCCCCAGATTCCAGAAGGCAAAGCGGCGTAGAGCCTGGTCGGAAGCGACGCCGCGCTCACCAGAGCGTGGATCGGCTCTCCATCCGGCAAGGGTTTTTCGGGTGCAGCCGCAGCCCCGGATACCAATGCGTCCATCGCATCGCCCGGCTGCACGTCCTGCCAGCGGCAGAAGCAGTCGGGCACACGCGTCAGGCCCATCTCTGTTCCGGCATAGATCCAGATGCCGCCCATGCCCGTAGCCAGATCCACCGAGGCCAATGCCGTCAGGTCGCGCTCGGCATCCGCCAGCCACGGCCGGTCCATCGCGAACATCCAGGACCGGCCGGCATCCTCACTCTTCCAGAGGCCATCACCAAGAACGGCCGCATACAAGGTGTCGGGGCTCAAGCTTGCCACCGTGACAGCCGTCACCGGAGCGTCGGGCAAACCCCGGTTTCTTGCCTTCCAGCTCTGCCCGCCTTCTTCCGACAACGCGACGCCCCCATGTGTGAGCCCCGCGACGATCCGGCCGGGTCGGCCTGGTTGCGTCGCAAGCGAGAGAATACTGCCGCCCGTCGGACCGGGCAGCGGCGTCAGAACTCCGCCGCTGTCGCGGCGGGTGAACCGGTCGCCACCGACGATCAGCGCGTCGCCATCGAAGGCAATTGCGGAGCTGGTTGCGCCGCTCCTCTCCTTCGACGGAATGCCACCGGCTTGCGCACCACCAGGGCGCAAAAAAGGAAGCACCGCACTGGCCGCAAGTGCCGCGGCGGATGTGAGAAAGGTCCGACGCGTCGGCGTCGGCAGATGCAGTATCATGATGTTCCACCATCCTGAGAGGGCGTTCGAGCCCACACGAGCAGCTCGCGCAATGCGAAGCAGGATCATGGGCGATCAGCCTGACCGCGCATGATGTCAGACGCCGCTAATCGGAACGGAGTCCGGGCGGCGTCAGCTCAGGGTGATGGATCGAGGAGGGTAAGGGTCCGGCAGTCCGCTGCGCCCGGTCACGCTGTGAGGAACCGGGCTTTCGGTCGTCGTCTCGGCCTCGGGCAGGTCGGGTTGGCCGGATGGCACGACGGCCAGAACGGGAGAAACGCAGACATTGTCGCACGCCTGCATGTCGTCTCTGCCGTCAGGGCAATCCTGGCAGTCGCCCATGTCGCCACTATCGATAGCAGCAAACGCCATCTGCATGTTCATGCTGGTGGCATTCGCGGCATGCACGACCGATCCCACTGCGAAAACAGCGAGTATCAGGATCATTAGAATGTGGACATGCCTTGCCATGACATATCGAATACCCCGAAACCCTGTGCCCTGTCGATATGCGTTTTGTCGCATCTCGCGCACAGGTCCAAGCGTTGATCCGTGCTGAACAGATAGATGCAGTTGCGGAACTGAATATCCGGCGCGGCTTCGACGCCTGTTTCAATCGTGCGGCGCGGCACCCGTCGCAATGGCAAGATGGTGTTCCTGATGATGCGCTCCCAGCGTCATGACACCGATGAAGCCAAGGCCCTCGAGTTTCACCAGATCGGCGGGATCGGCAAGGGTGACGGTCATCACGGCGCCCCAGGGGTGCTCGTCGGCTTTGATGAAGAGACCATTGGCGCCGTTCATGGTCCCGGCATGCGCCATGACCATGCGCCGGACTGACAAGCGAACGTCGCCCTCGCCCGTCACGGTATAACGAACGCCGTTCCCGAACGGCGCGGCGGCAATGTCGGCCCCGAGCGTGACATTGTTCATGTCGATCAGATGCCGCCGCAGGCCTTCGATGTCGACCCGCGTCCAGTCGGTGGCCGGATCGGCATCGAGCAGCGTGACGATCTCCTGGATGGCCGCAAAGGCGCCCTGGCCGGATTCGGCGGGGCGAACAATCCCTGCTTCCTGAGCTGCCGCTCCATGCGAACCGTGGTCCATGTCCGGCGCATGCCCCGATACAGGTTGCTGCGCATGTGCGTGGAGGGGCGCCAAAACGAGCGTGGCGGCAAGAATATATCTGATCATTGCAGGTTCCCGGGCTGTTTCAGTTTTTCACATTGCCAGAAGGCCGCGTTCCGCAACATGATAGCTATCATGTCGGATACCTTATTAGACCTGTTCAATGCCCAGAGCGGCTGCGCCCGTCGGCTGGTCCCGGGCGCGTACCTGTTCCACCGGGACGAGCCGGTTGCCGCACTCTACATAGTCGTGGAGGGCGAGGTTCAACTCACCCGCCATCAGGAAGGCGGCGGCGCGATCATTCTCCAACGCGCGGGGCCCGGCGACATTCTTGCGGAAGCCTCGGTTTTTTCACCGCGCTACCACTGCGACGGTGTCGCCAGAACCGGCGCTGTCGTTCAAAGCCTCGGAAAAGCGAAATTCCTCGATCGATTTCGAAATGACCCCGAATTCGCGGAAGCCTGGGCATCACATCTGGCGCGTGAGGTCCAGGCCACGCGGTTCCGCAGTGAAATTCTCACGCTCAGGACCGTCGCGGAACGGCTCGACGCGTGGCTGGCATGGCACGGCAACTTACCGCGAAAAGGCGAATGGGTGCAGTTTGCCTTCCAGGTCGGCGTCAGCCCGGAAGCGCTGTACCGGGAGATGGCGAGACGCCGGAAATAAGTCATGCAGCCCGTTCCGAACCATCGAGCTGCCGTCAGGCACGCTCGACCGGAAGGCCCGCCGCCCGCCACTCCGGCAAGCCATCCTCCAGTCGCCGCACCTTGAAGCCCCGTGCCCTCAGCGCGGCGACGGCCTCGAAAGACAGTACGCACCACGGGCCACGGCAATAGGCGACGATCTCGTGATCCTGATCGAGTTCGGCCAGTCGGGCTTCGAGTTCGCCAAGCGGGATATTGACGGCGCCGGGCAGGTGCCCGACCTCGAACTCGTCCGTCGGGCGAACGTCGAGCACGGTGACCAGACCGTCGCGCGTTCTTTGCAAGAGCTCCTCGCGTGAGACCGGCTCCATGCTGTCGCGATCATCGAAATAGCTCCGCCGAATGCGGTCGACCTCGGCGAGATTGCGTTCCGCGATTCCGGAAAGCGCCGCTATCAATCCAAGCACAGCCTCGTCGGTCAGCCGGTAGATCACGAACTTGCCGTCCCGGCGCGACGCGACCAGCCCAGCGCGTCTGAGCTGCTGCAGGTGCTGCGAAGCGTTGGCGACCGACAGTCCGACGCGTTCTGCCAGCGCTTCCACGCCACGTTCGCCCTGGGCCAGATGTTCGAGCATCTCCAGACGGTGCTGTGACCCGAGCGCGCGGGCTACAGAGGCGAACTCGGCATAGAGCGCTTGTTTGGGGCCGATTGACATTTCCATATGTCTGATACTATATCACTCAAGAGAATAATTGAATGTAATTCGCCCGAACGGGCCTGGCAAGGCTTCTGACATCGAATGACCGACCTGATTCTGGCAAACGAACCGCTCATCCGCATGGCCTTCTTTCTCGGCATTCTCCTGGCCATGGCGCTCTGGGAAGTGGTGGCCCCGCGCCGCCGGCGGGAAATCCCGCGCCTGATCCGCTGGAGCAACAATCTCGGCGTCGTCGTCATCGATACGCTGCTGGTGCGGCTGACCTTTCCGATCGTCGCGGTCGGGCTGGCGCTGGTGGCGCAAGAACGCGGCTGGGGCCTGTTCAACGTCTTCGACGTGCCGGCCTGGGTCGCCTTCGTCGTCTCGATACTGGCGCTGGATCTCGCCATCTATCTGCAGCATGTGATGTTCCATGCGGTGCCGGCGCTCTGGCGTCTCCATCGCATGCACCATGCCGACCTGGAATTCGATGTGACGACGGGCTTGCGCTTCCATCCGGTCGAGATCCTGCTGTCGATGGGTATCAAGCTCGCCGTGGTCGCCGCATTCGGGCCGCCAGCCATCGCCGTGCTCGTCTTCGAGGTGCTGCTCAATGCCACAGCGATGTTCAACCATTCCAACATCCGCATCCCGACCGCAATCGACCATGTCCTGCGGCTCGTCGTGGTGACCCCGGACATGCACCGGGTCCACCATTCGATTCACCCGAGCGAGACCAATTCCAATTTCGGCTTCAACCTGCCCTGGTGGGACCGGCTGCTCGGCACCTACCGGCCGCAGCCGCGCGACGGGCACGAGGCGATGACCATCGGCATCGAGCAGTTCCGCACCCGCCGCGATCTTTGGCTCGACCGCATGCTGTTCCAGCCACTGCGCGGCCCGGCCAGCGGCTATCCAATCAATCGCGAGAAAGGCGACGAGCGGTGAGCGCCCGGCAGCTTCTGCCGCGCATTCTGCTTTTCGGCGGCCTTGCGGCAGCTATCCTCTGGGCGGCGCTCAACCGCGACCGGCTGGACCTTGCCGCGCTCGATGCCTGGCTTTCAGGGCTCGGGTTCGTGGCGCCGCTCGCCTACCTCGGCCTCTATGCCGTTGGAACAATCGCCTTCCTGCCGGGTGCGATATTCGCGCTCGCGGGCGGCGCCCTGTTCGGGCCGGTATGGGGCGCGCTGCTCAATCTGGCCGGTGCAACGATCGGTGCCAGCCTGGCCTTTCTCATCGCCCGCTATCTGGCGGGCGGCTGGGCGGCGGCCCGGTCTGGCGGCAGACTGAAACGGCTTATCGAAGGCGTGGAAGCCGAGGGCTGGCGTTTTGTCGCCTTCGTGCGGCTCGTGCCGCTCTTCCCCTTCAACCTGAGCAATTACGCGCTCGGCCTGACGCGCATCAGGTTCGTTCCCTATGTCGTAACATCCTTCATCTGCATGGCGCCGGGTGCGATCGCGTACACATGGCTCGGTCATGCCGGGCGCGAGGCGCTTGCCGGCGATACCTCCGCCATCCGCTATGGCATGCTGGCGCTTGGACTGCTCGCGGCTATCGCCTTCGCGCCGCGGCTGGTCAACCGGCTGCGCCAAGGCACAGCACCCCGCTGGATCGGAACCAAGGAGCTGGCAAACGAACTTGGTAGTGGCGGCGCCGCCATCATCGACGTCCGCTCACCCGACGAATTCACCGGTCCCCTCGGTCATATTGAGACGGCGCTGAACATCCCGTTCAGCGAATTGCCTGATCGTTTGACCGAGATCAGGGCGCACAAGAACAAGCCCGTTATTGTTGTTTGCAAGACTGACAAACGCTCCGCGTCTGCCGCGACATTGCTGAGCGCTGGCGGGTTTAGCGATGTCCGTGTGCTTCGCGGCGGCATGGAACGGTGGAAACGAGACGGTTTGGCAGTGGCTGGCAACGGCACTTCAGGCCGGGTTG
>Ga0214472_10001285_pt1 | contig 28592 bp, 20 predicted proteins | sample RVTome_6_FD_207662 | JGI IMG/M metagenome (GOLD analysis project Ga0214472, IMG submission 207662) | Soil microbial communities from uranium-contaminated site in the Upper Colorado River Basin, Wyoming, United States - RVT140D175 | ecosystem: Environmental > Terrestrial > Soil > Contaminated >...
CTTTATTTGCGGCGTCTCGAACATCGCCTACAAATGGAACAGGGCTCACAGACCCATACCCTGCCTCGGCAAGAGAGCTCGCGGCAGCGGCTGGCGCGGCAGTACGGATTTGACACCTGGGAGGCCTTTGAGCAGGACTATTTAGATAAAACGCAAACCGTTCACGACTTGTTTACCCGTGCCTTCGATCACGATTTAGAGCCGCCACGGAACCCGAGCGAGACACCTTCGGCTCAATAAGGAGTGGGTGCCCCATGGATGTCGACGAGACTTATCAAAAATGCTCTCCGGCGTTGTTAAACGAGCTTCAACACGGCGTCAGCCAGTATTGCCCGGCGATTGATTCGCAATTCCTGGACGACTTTTTTGCCCAGCTCGATCCCCCTTATTTTGAGTCGTTTGAGTTGGCGGACATCGCCCTGCATGTGACCCTCCTGGCCAACGTCAGTCCCGAGCACCCCGTGCAAGTCCGCATTCGGCCACTCGATGCGGCGTGTGCCGAGATCATCATTGTCGCCTACGACCTGTTCGGTGAATTCTCACTGATTACCGGACTCATGGCCGCCTATCAACTGAACATCCGCGAGGGGCAGGTGTTTAGCTACCAGTGTGGCCCCGGACAGACCATGCCGTGGGGACACACGGATGGCGGCATGATTGTCGACGTGTTTACCGTGGATTGCTCTGAGGCAGCTCCCTTCGATGCTGCGGCTCAAGCGCAGTGGAGCAACGATCTGTCAGATCTCATCCAACGCCTGCGCCAGGGAGAAGTACAGCAGGCGCGCGATCAGCTCAACCACCGGCTGATCGATTCTTTTCGCATCACCCAGACAACGCTGACCGCCGGTCTCGCCTCGATCGATATTGACATCGACAACGAGTCTTCGCCCGACTGGACGGTGGTGTATCTGACGGCCGATGACACCCCCGGCTTTCTCTACACACTCTCCAATGCGTTGGCGATGCGCCACATGTATATCCATGGGGTACAGATCCGCAGTCAAGCAGACAAGGTGCAGGATCGGCTGGAAATTGGCTGGCGCCGGGGTGGTAAAATCGTCTCGCCGCAAGGACTGCTAGAGTTGCGCTTGATTGTGACCCTGATTAAGCAGTTTACCTATTTTCTCACCAACGCCCCGGATCCGGCCAAGGCCCTGCGCCATTTCGACATGTTGTTGGATCGCCTCACCGCGGATGGCTCGTTGCGCGATACCTTTCCTTGGATGTGGGAAGCCGAGAGCCTCAAGGCTTTGGCTACTGTGTTGGGAAGCAGCGATTTCCTGTGGGAAGACTATCTGCGGCAGCAATACGCCGTGCTTTTGCCGGTGATCAAGGAGACGACGGAAGCGAATTATCGCGTCGACAAGGCGGCCCTTACCCGGCAGTTGCAACAGGCATTAAAGGTCAAAGGTGCTGAGTCGAGCGAAGACAAAAAGGCGGCCCTCAATGCGTTTAAAGATCGCGAAATGTTCCGCATCGATATGCGCCACTTGTTGCGGCCCGAGCTGCCTTTTGGTCTTTTTTCCGAGGAATTAACCGACTTAGCGGAAGTGGTGCTAGCTAGTGCGCTCGATCTCGCCCAAACGCATTTAGCCCACCGCTACGGCCAACCGTTCTTGGCGGACGGCGCCCCGTGTGGGTTTGCCTTGTGCGGTCTGGGGAAATTTGGCGGCGGCGAACTCGGCTATGCGTCGGATATTGAGATGCTGTGCGTCTACCGTGGGCCGGGCAAAACCAGCGGACCGGAGCCGATTTCGGTGAGTGAGTATGCGGAAAAACTCATGCGCTACATGCGCGATGTCATTGTGGCTCGCCGCGCTGGTATTTTTGAGCTCGACCTGCGTCTGCGTCCATTCGGCTCTAAGGGGCCGTTAGCCGCGAGCTTAGATGCCTTTCGTCAGTACTGCCACACCGCAGGACAAGCCGCACCCTTTGAGCGGCAGGCCTATATTAAAATGCGCTGGGTCGCAGGGGAGGCAGAGCTAGGATCGCAAGTTGAAGCGATTCGAGATGCCTTTGTCTACAGTGCCGCGCCGTTCGATGTCGAGGCGGCGGTTGCACTGCGCCAGCAGCAGATCGACACCCTGGTCAAGTACGACGCCACCGATGCGAAATACGGCCGCGGAGGACTGATCGATATCGAATACACGGTGCAGTATCTCCAGCTTATGCACGGCGCTAACCACGCGGCACTCCAGACCCCGAACACCTTAGCCGCCCTCCATGCCTTATATGAAATGGGTCATGTGACGGCCGAGGAGCGTGGGCAGTTGCACGACGCTTACATCTTTTTGAGGCATCTCATCGACGCCTTGCGCATTGTGCGTGGGCACGCTCGCGACCTGGTGCTACCGGCTGAGGATTCAGAAGAGGGCACGTTTCTCGCCCGGCGCATGGGGTATTGGGAAGGCGAGGCGGCCGCGTCGACGCTATTTCAAGACATCGCGCATCACATGACCGGCACCGCCCGCATCTACCGTGATCGTTTTATGTAGGTGAGTTCCAGCTGGAACGTGTCTTTAGGTACCGAATCGTCATGCTTCAGGCGGCTTCATAAATACCGTGGGTGCAGCCGGTGTCTCTAGCGCCGGTTCCCCGCAGTGTTGCAAAATTGCGGTGCGCGTCGCCTCTCGCAACGACAATCGATCGTGCCACTCCGTGCCCTTGGGATACAGAGGCGGGAGGATGGTCACGCGAACCGGCCGCGGATGGGGTAACCACTGCTCGCTCCGCAAGACCGATCGGGTGCCTCGCAGTGCTACCGGCACCACTGCCGCCCCAGCTTGCGCCGCAATGGTAAAGGCGCCCATGCGGAAGGGTCGCAGCCCAGGCTCGCGACCAAATGTCCCTTCAGGAAAAAACACCATGGACTGTCCGCCCTGAACGCGGTTGAAGAGCCGATCGGAGTCCTCAAGACTTTTTTGTGCGTCTAAGCGCTCGACAAATTCCACCCCGAGGCGCTCAAACAGGAACCGCGCGATAGCGAGGCTGCCGAGTTCGCGCTTGCCCACATAACAGAGTCCAGGGGGTAGGGTGGCGCTGAGGACAACCGCGTCTACATAGCTGGCATGATTCACCACCACGACATAGGGATGCACGTCGGGAATTTGGTCGAGCCCCTGCACCGTAAGCCGAATGCCGAGAACCCGAAGGGCGAGCCGCGTGAGCCGCTGGGCCAAGGCTTGACGGCTGGGCTGGGTAGGTACGATGGCGACGGCAATCAATAATATCAGCATGGTGAGGCCAAGCACAGCCCAGGCACCGAGGCCGTAGGCCAGTTCCAGCAGCGAGCGGGACATGCGGCGGAGTCTCGGCCACACGCTCGTTGCCCCCAACCTCAGGAGTTGCCACCAAATCGCCGCGGGGCGTTTGCCGATGTCGCCGCGCTCGTAACGTTCTCGGCTTGCCGCACGGCGGATTTTGCCGCTCGATGTTTTAAGAACTGTCTGCGGTGGCGCAAGCACCACGTCATCCGCCGGGGCGCCAAGCATATCGACAATCAACGCGTCGATTTGGGAGCGCAGTAGCGTGTGCTGTTTGGCGTCCGTGTCGCGGGTTTCGGCCAGCACCACCAAACGCTCGGTGCCCGACACCGGGTCTGGGCTGCCAAACGCGGCCACGCAGCCTTTGCGCACCCCGGGGAGGTTGCCGATTGCCTCTTCCAATTCGTAGGGATGCAGGTTGCGTCCCGCCCGAATGATAATGTCCTTGGCGCGTCCGGTGATAAACACCTCGCCTTCGGCAATATAGGCGAGATCGCCCGAATCGATCCAGCCGTCCCGTTTTAAGTCGCGCGAGGCTTCAGGGTTGCGAAAGTAACCGCTGGTGGCCGACGGTCCGCTAAATTCTAGGTGTCCCTCTTGGCGCTCCGGCACTTCATACCCTAGGGTGTCCACAATGCGGATCTGGTGCCCTGACAGCGGATAACCGCAGGAGACAAACGTTAAGGGCTCCGGATCGTCAGCCGCGGCGGGCGCGGCACGGCCGGTGCGCGTAAAGACCTCGCGCCGCACGGGATCGAGGCGTGGCCCACGGCCAAAGGCGGGAAAGGCGAGACCGAGCGTGCCTTCCGCTAACCCGTAGACGGGGGCCATTGCACCGGAGCGAAAACCGTAGGCGGCAAAGCGTTCGGAAAAGTGTTGCATGGTCGCCGGGCTCACCGGCTCGGCACCGCTAAAGGCAATGCGCCACGAGCTGAGATCGTAGCCGGCAATATCCTCATCCACAATGCGCCGGGTGCAAAGTTCGTAGGCAAAATTTGGTCCGCCGGAGAGTGTCCCCCGGTGCACGTGGATGGCTTCCAGCCAGCGTTGCGGGCGGGTGAGAAAGGTGAGAGGGGACATGATCACGAGATGAAACGCCTGGTAGAGACTGCCCAACCAAGCCCCAATCAAGCCCATATCGTGATAGAGGGGCAGCCAACTCACAAACACATCCTGCGGGGTTACTGCCGCCGCCAGCATCATGGCTCGGATATTGGCGAGAAGGTTGGCATGGGTGAGGACCACGCCTTTGGGGTTGCCGGTGCTGCCAGAGGTGTATTGTAGAAACGCCATGTCTGCCGCCTCAACGGCCGGCCGGGTGCCATCGGAGGCGACCCCCTCGAGTTCACGGCTCGTGACCACATGCCGCAAGGTCGGCACGTTGGGTTGCAACAGGCGCGCCAAGGTTTGCACCTCGGGCATGGTGATCATCATGGTGGCCTGTGCATTGTCGAGAATGCCGAGTTGACGACGCATGTGATCTTCGATCTGCGATGGCCGCACCGGCGGATAGAGCGGTACGGGTATGGCACCGGCCAGTAGAATCCCCAAAAAGCTCTCGAAAAACGCCCGGGATGTCGGCAGCATGAGGGCCACGGTTTGCCGTGGCATGAGATCGCGTTGCCGCAAGGCGGCAGCAATGGCCATGGCGCCTGTATAGAGCTCGCCATAAGTGATAGACTCCGGCGTCTCGTCATCCCCGTACAGGGTGATATGTTGCCGTTGCGGCTGGTGCTGGGCGTGCCATTCAAACACCTCGACCAGGGTCTTAGCGTGCCTGGGGACCACCACCTCAGTAGCCGATGCCTGCAGGGCGGTTGGCGCTGTCGCCGTCTCCCTGGCGAGCTGTGGGGTGAGGTGAGGCGCGGCGGCAGCACCGGTATGCGGTAACCCCCTGAGCAAGTCGCGAGGGGTTTCGGCACTGATGATGACGTGCTCTGGCAGCCGGTACCCGAAAGTCCGTTCAATGCGTTCGAGCAATTCTACCCGGCCCAAACTGTCGATCCCCAAGTCGCGTTCGAACGCGCTGTCAAGCGTAGGCGCCGCCGCCGCATGGGGCCGCACTTCTTCCACCAGCTGCCCAATCACGTCCAGCAAAACTTGGGCATTGGCGTCAGAAGGCGCTTCTGCTTGCGGTTCTTGGGAAAACTGCAACATGGGTGTCCTCCGGAAAAATGACAAATTGGGTCGCCACAACAGCGATTATAGCAACGTTTGCCCGCTTTTGCCTGTATGCTTAGAGGGCCTGTATGCCAATAGGGGTGATAACGGGCCGTTCAATTCGACAATTGCCCGGTTCTGGCAGAGACGAGACGGAAGGAGGAGATGAGATGCCGAATGAAGTCTACAAGGTTGTACACCTAGTGGGGATTTTCATGATTATGATTTCTCTCGGCGGTGTGACCGCTTATGCTCTCAATGGAGGGGACAAAGCGGGTAATGCGTTTCGCAAAGGGCTTGGGATCACGCATGGCATTGGCTTGGTGCTCGTGTTGGTGGCAGGCTTTGGCTTGCTGGCCCGGCTTCAGATGAGTTGGCCCTGGCCGGGTTGGGTTTACGGCAAGGTGATCATCTGGCTGATTTTCGGTGCGTTGAGTGCGGTGGCCTATCGGCTGGGCACCAAGGGAAAAGGCTTGTGGTATCTGATGATACTGCTAGGGGCGCTCGCCGCTTATTTAGCGGTGGTGAAGCCATTTTAATGAAATGGCATGCTTGTAGCGCTTCAGTCCGCCGCTTGTTTTTTGCTTTGAAAAATCGACCAAATCATGGCCAACCCCGCGCCCGCATTCACCTTGTCCCGGAACAGCGGACTCTCTGAATTGGTGGCTCCGGCGTAATAGCCGATTTGCACCGCGGCCACGACACTCACCTGCTTGGTCACTGGCAGGTGGGCAGAGAGGGTGAGCTTACTGCCGAGATAGCCGCCTTTGGCGTTAAAGGCGGGCCGCTGCGGTGTGGTGAAGCGCGGCTCGACTTCGTAGAAATAGTCCATGAATCGATGCGTGGCGAAGACGGGTCCCAGTCGTGCGACGAATCGCATTTTCGTGTCGAATAGGCGAGTATGGGTATAGACCAGACTCGGGTGGAAGACGATGCCGCGGTAGCCGATGTGCGATAGGTCGATCGAGATCACATGGCGCATCGCGAGCCGCAGGCTCAGGTTAGACGTGGCCGTGAGGTCGGCCAATCTGATTTTGAGACGCGGGCCCGCTTCGAGCAAGATATCGAGGTCCGGCATGCCGCGACGCGCGTCATTTTGATCGGAGTCCGCTGGGAAAGAACCGTTGAGACCCAGGTCCAACTCAAACCGTGAGTTGCGGAAAAAGCGGCCTCGGGCGATGCTTTCGTCACCAGCGCGGAAGAAGACGCCGCGATAAATCGCATAGGGAAGCACCAGCCCGGCTACATGGTATTCATCTGCCGCTGGATAATCCGGCACCCATCCTCCTCCTCCCGTGAGGCCAAGCTCCCACAGCGGCTTGGAGGTGGGGTCGGCGACGGCTGTTAGGGCAAAGGGATTGAGCCACCAGATGAGGAGAAAGACAGGTGCTAAAGGCGCCTTAAAACGCCAAGCGATTCGGCCTGCATGAGACGTCATGACATCCATTCTGTTCGTGTCTGTTGGCTGGCGTTGCGGCGGAACTCGACCCCGGCGGAGAGGCGCTCGAGGACTTTGAGGACGGCAATGTGAAAATTATATCACAACGTTTGATCTCAATGCGCCCGGCTTCTCAAACTCACCGAGCGACGTGCGATGCCAAAAATGCTCTCATGTGCTGCACGCACCCCTGTGGGGGCAGCCCGTGAAGGCCGTGATCAAAACCTGGCGCTACGGGAAAATAGCGGTGCTGCAGGAATGTGATTTTTGATGATGATCGTGTTACGATGTCCACCATGACGTGTACCCCAAAACGCCCCACACGGTGCTGCAGGAAAGGATCGATATGACGCCTCAACCGCCGTCTGAGGACTCAAAGCGGAAGGCATGGGCTGAGTCGATGCGTACCATCGCGCGCTATACAAATCTCGGCTGGATCATCGTCGCAGCGATGGTGCTCGGGCTCCTGGGCGGCCGCTGGCTGGATCAACAATGGGATACGGCTCCCTTAATGTTTATCCTCGGTGCGGTGTTGGGCATTGCCGTGGGCTTATACTATTTTTTGGCCTCGGTGCTGCGCAAGTAAGCCACGCGAGCATGAACCACATGATCGGTCACCGCTGCTGGCTCATGCGTCAATGAACCCGCATGGGATAGAACTCAGGCCGAGCCTAGCCGAGACTAAAGGAAACGCATGGAGCGGCAAAAACCGGATACCAGTACGAACGAGATCGATTTGTACATTCGCACGTACTATTCGTTGCTCCGCAGCAGTGGCGACGTGCGGGTGCGAGCGTTTGAAGAGGCCCATTCGTATAGCAATGCCAGCCTGCACCCCCACGCCGGGGAGACCACCCCCGATATCGCGGCGTTTAGCTATGCCGCTGGGCGGTTACCGGAACAGATGCCGGAGATTCGGCGCGTCATTCTTGGCCAGTGTGACGAGACGTTTGCCCGCTTTGGCTATGATGTGGCCGATTGGCCAAGTTTGCGCACCCGGGGCCGGCGGCGCCAGCTCCGGTACGATGGGCAGGAGATGCTCGCGGCCTATATCGTGAGCACGTCGGACATCGACGATTTGCTGCCGATTCTGACCGCTTACCAAATCGAGTGGAATAAAATGCACCGGCTGCTGGCCGAGAGACAGGCCTTAAGTCTGGCTGCGGCTGACATCGAGAATGTGCAACTTGGGCTCGCGGAAAATCTCGGGGTCTCACCCGCAGAGATCGACCGGCTGTTCGAAGCCTTGGGCCATCGCTGGCAAGCTGCACTGCTCGCGCTTCAAACCCATCCCTTGGATCTGTCAGTGCGCTTGCTGTCCGGCTCGTTTGCCGAATACCAACGGGCCGCCAATTTGTGGTGGCGGGGCATCGAGACGGCGGCCCCCTGGGAGCGTCACGGCCGCCTGCCGCCGATTTATTTTGTCTCGTCCAATACCCATGCCCTGCCCAATCTGCTCGGCGGCTATGCCTTGGCTCACCGAGACACCTTGCGCGAGACCGCGCGTCGCGCGAATCCGGATGGGATCTACCCGGCTCTGGAACAGGCGCTGCAGGCTGACGATGCCTCCGTCGCCAACCTGTTATATTTTACCTTGCGTACCCATTTGCACGCCGTCCCCGGAGCCCGCCATGAGGTGCAGCTCTGGGATGAGGCGAGCGGCATCCGGTCGGTTGAAAACGTGGCGCACGTGGATGTCGAGGCCCAGGTGATCGAACTGCGCCGCTTGCGCCCGGAGCATTTTGATGCACGCTTGTCAGTGCCTGGTCTAGAACGGTTGCGAGAGAGCGATGCCTATATCATCAATATTGACTACCCGCTCGGCATGGCGGCCTACCATTTACTGTCTCGCGTCGGGCAAGGCGTGGGCGCCCTGTTGGGGGTGTATGTGATGGGTAAAGCGGCAACCCTCAATGGTCAGGTGGGCGATGTGCTGATCTCGCGTACGGTGCACGATGAGCATTCCGAAAATACCTATTTGTTCCCCAATGCCTTCTCCGCCCAGGATATCGCGCCGTATTTAGAGCTAGCGAATGTGCTCGACAACCAAAAGGCGGTCACCAGCCGCGGGCCGTTTCTGCAAAACAGCACCTATATGGGCGTCTTTTATCGTGAGGGCTACACCGTGCTGGAAATGGAGGCGGGGCCGTATCTGTCAGCCATTTACGAATTGGGTGATCCCAGGCGCTACCCCAACGATGAGGTCGTCAATCTGGGAGAGCGGCTCGGGTTCGACCTCGGCTTGCTCCACTACGCCTCGGATACGCCTTACAGCCGCCGCCAATCCCTGCTCTCCAAAAGCTTGAGTGTGTTTGGTATGGAGTCCACGTACGCGTGCGCCATCGCCATCGTCCGCCGGATTTTGACTCGAGAACTCGCCCGGCTCGCCGCGAGCCGGGCGTCAGGTTAAGTTACATCAGTTCCCTCAAACCTGACTTTGAGACCACAAAATATTCCCCCTTTTTTTTTGCCCTCCTAACCCTCTCATTCACTTAAAAAACTTTGACATGATATCTATTATTCTTTAAAGAAGATCATAAGTTTACGATTCTCAAGATACATACATCATACCAGGTATGCGATTTCTGCATGTATGTGTCTTGGGAGTATGCAATTTTCCCGTAGATGACAAAAATTTATGAGTCTAGGAAGCATGGGAACACGACATGTTGAAGAAAAAGATAATGAATAAGAGTGTCCGGTGGCTGACGTGGGGGGGGGGGCTGCTCCTGCTCGTAGCGGTGTCAACCACATCGCAGGCGGGGAGTGGTGTGAATACGGTCGGCATGAATGTGCACATCCCGCACCCGAGTGTGGTGGACCTGGCTGCGGACCTCGGTGTCCAGTGGGTCCGGATGGATAATCCTTGGCATGCCTACGCCAACGCCTGTTCCCCTGACATGGCGTTCCCAAGCGCGCTCGATACCGCGGTGCAACACGCCATACAACGGGGTTTACAAGTTTATTTGGTCCTTGGGTTTACACCGCCCTGTGCCTCCACTGGAGGCGGTGATGAGATTGGCTTCAATGACCCTCCGGTGCCCGAACAGTTTGCCGACTATGTGCGTCGTTCCGTGGCCCATTATCGATCGTTCGGAGTACGCCATTTCGGCATGTGGAATGAGCCGAATCTGTCGTTCTTCTTCGAGGGGACGGCCGAGCAGTACGTCGATCACATCGTGCTGCCGGGGTTTGCCGGCGTTGCTATTGGCTGTGCTGAGGCCGGCTACAATGACTGTTTGGTGCTGGGGCCCGATCTCGCCCACCGAGGTGACTACGACGTCTTTCTCAGTGCCGTCTTGAACCGGATGCAGGCGGCCTCCGTGATGTTTGACATTTTCACCCATCACATCTATCTGCCCGTGGCGACGCCGCTATGGGAGCGGGATTCGTATGCCAATGCCCTGGACGATCGGCGGTTTGACGCCACGCGTCCAGCCCTGATCGACGTGCTCAATAAGGCCGGTCTCGCCCCCGATCGCCTCCCGGTTTTGGACATCTGGATCACGGAAACAGGTCTGCGAGTCGAGCCTGCGACGGAGCCGCAAGGCATGGCTGAGCAGGCCGCGAGATATATGGAGGTGCTGAATGTGCAGGTGGCGCGGCCGTGGTACACCAATACCATCTTTTACGAAATCATTGATGCGCCTCACCCGAATGACGGCTATGGCATCGCTAGCGTGGAGGAGAATAGTACGGTTTTCCTAAAAGACGCCTATTTTGCCCTGCGGGACCGTCTTGCCAACGATGCATGGTTTGCGCCGGAGGGGCCTCCGGCAGGGTTGCGCCCGAATACTGGGAGAACCTGCGCACGCCTGGGGAAAAGTGGCTTCATTCGCCTTCCCGACCAAGATCAATTCAAGTTCGATGGCCAGGCTGGAGAGCTGGTGACCGCCACATTAGAGCGCAATGCGGACGGCTCTTACGAGGGAAGCCGCGCCACGCTGATTTTGGAAGGCCACGGTTTGTATTTCATTTCCCGAGGCCCGCTTGTCAATGACATCACCACGACGCTGCCGGAAACCGGGCGTTACAAGATTCACGTGGCTGAGCAGTTGGGCATCGCCGAGGGCTCTCCGTTTCGGGGAGATTATTGTCTCTCTCTGGAATCCTCACAGGGCGCCCATGCCACCTTGGAAGAAGACTGAGGTTCTCGCTTGGGTTGCAGGCAAGGCGAATCTCTCCCGCGGCATTTGATTGCGCTGCCCTTGGTGATGAGGTGGCGAGGAGAGATGCCCCAAGTCACGGGGGCATCTCTCTTAGAGTTGGGATACAACGCAAATTAAACACCGCCCCCAAGGGCCGGCAAAAAGTGCACTTCACTGTCTTCCCGAACATGTTCGAGCAAGCCCAGTTGGCTGGGCTCACCGTCGATGATGACCGAGATGCCGGGCATGAGCAGGTCTTCTTCCTCATAGTACAGTTCACACTTGATGCCCGGATACGTCTTTTCCAGGTTGTCAATGATCTCGCGGACGGTATGACCCGCGACGATCACTTTATCCTGACCGCCAATGAGGCGCTGCATTTTGGGAGGGAGCCACACTTCCGGCATATTGAGTTACACCTCACTGTTACCGTTTTTGGATCAAATGCCTGCCAAGCCGCGGCCGGGAGACATCGGAAGCTCGTTGAACCGTACCTTACGCGACTTCAAACAGCCCCGCAGCACCCATGCCACCGCCGATGCACATCGTCACGACCACGTACTTGACGCCCCGGCGTTTGCCTTCGATCAGCGCGTGCCCGACCAGGCGTGAGCCAGTCATGCCATAGGGATGGCCAACGGAGATCGAGCCACCGTTGACATTGAGGCGCTCCATGGGAATACCCAGCCGGTCGCGGCAGTAGATCGTCTGCACGGCAAACGCTTCGTTGAGTTCCCACAGGCCGATATCATCGAGGCTCAGCCCTTTGCGCTCGAGCAGACGCGGTACTGCGAATACCGGTCCAATACCCATTTCATCCGGTTCACAACCGGCCACGGCCACGCCACGGTAGTAGCCGAGCGGCTCGAGGTTGCGCTTTTCCGCCAATTTGGCGTCCATCAGCAAGCAGGCCGAAGCGCCGTCCGAGAGCTGGCTGGCATTGCCCGCGGTGATGGTAAACCCGTCCCCGCGCACCGGTTTGAGGCTCATCAAGCCATCCAGCGTGGTGCTGGGCCGATTGCATTCGTCGCTCGTGACCGTCACTTCTTGGTAGGAAATATCTTTGGTCACTCGGTCCTGAACCGCCATGGTGGCAGTCACCGGCACGATCTCATCATCGAACTTACCGGCTTCCTGGGCCGCGGCGGTGCGCTGCTGGCTGATCAGCGCGTATTCGTCCTGCACGTCGCGGCTGATGTGGTAGCGTTTGGCCACCACTTCCGCGGTGTCGATCATCGCCATGTAAATCTCGGGTTTGAGTTTCATGATAAAGGGGTCTTGCCGCCGGTAGTGATTGGCGTGCTCGTTTTGCACCAGGCTGATTTGCTCGGCGCCGCCAGCAATCGCGATCGGTACATCATCGACCATAATGGCCTTGGCCGCGGTGGCGATCGCCATCATGCCCGATGAGCACTGACGGTCGATGCTCATCCCGGCCGTGGTCACCGGCAAGCCGGCGGCAATGGCACATTGGCGGGCGAAATTGTAGCCCGTGGTGCCTTGCTGATTGGCCGCCCCCATAATCACGTCTTCGACCTCGCCAGGCGCGACCCCGGCCCGCTCGATCACCGCCTGGATCACCGGCGCCGCCATGCTGGGCATGTCGAGATTGTTGAATGAGCCGCGATGGGATTTGGCGAGTCCCGTGCGGGCGGTGGAAACAATGACGGCTTCTTTCATCGTATTCTCCTGGTTACAGGCGTATGGGTTCATGTCCGCTAAGCATAGCGGATCGTAAAATTGCACGTCAACAACCTACTGTGTGGATTGACATCGATGGCCTTGGTACTCTAGTGTGGGAGTCACCATCCGTCAAACATGAAAGGTAAAGGCTATTGGGTATGCAAGAGACACGCATACTAGCACAGTTTGTGTCAGAGACCTCATTTTTCGATTTGCCGGACACGCTAGTTGAAGAGTGCCGCATTGCCGTTCTCGACACGTTTGCCGCCGCCTTCATCGGGACGGCACAACCCTGGGCCCAGCACGCCGTGGCGCTGGCCCGCGAGCTCGGCGGGAGGCCCGAAGCGACGGTCATCCACCAGGATTGGCGCATCGATGTGGCCCGGGCAGCGTTTGCCAATGGGGTGTTGATTGGCGCCTTTGAGTGTGAGCCGCTCACCGGCTCACATGCGTGTGGCACGGTGTTGCCGGCCGCCCTGGCCCTCGCTGAACGCGAGCCGTGCGACGGTCGGATGTTCATCACCGCTCTGGCGCTTGGCTTTGAGATCTCCGCCCGCATCGCCCGCACTGCAGTGGGGCTAGAGGCGGTGCGCGGCTTTCACAATCCCGGCACGCAAGGGCCGTTTGGCGCTGCCGCGGCGGCGGCCAAAATGTTGCATTTTGACACTGACATGCTGAGCCGTGCGTTGGGTTTGGCGGGTTCTTGCAGCGCTGGTTTGCTCGAATTTGCCTGGAGCGGCGCAGATACCAAACGGCTGCATCTCGGCCGTGCCAGTCAGTTGGGTCTGGAGAGTGCACTCTTGGCGCAAAAAGGCATGCGGGGACCGGAGACAGTGCTGGAAGGCCGCTACGGCTATTTCAATGCCTTTTCCGAGCCGACCGATCTCGCCCCGCTCGTCGACGGTTTGGGGACGCAGTGGGCCATTCAGCCGTCATCCCACAAATCGTACGCCACGCATGTAACGCATCAAGCCGTGGTGCAGGCCATTCAGGATTGGAAACGGGTCCACGGCATTGGCCCCGAGGCGGTGCGGCGCGTGGTGATTGAGGGCGTGCCGCGCATTATGGAACCGCGCCATGCGGTGCGCGATCCTGACAACGTCATGGGCGGCCAATACAGCTTGCCGTTTACCGCCGCGGTGGCCTTGACACGGGATATGGCCAAGCCGCTGGTGTACGATCAAGCGGCGGTGGACGACCCCATCGTGCGGGCTCTGGCCCAACGCCTAGAGCTGGTGCCGGATGCGTCCCTGCACGCCGGGCATGGGGTGTTTCCGGCCACCGTGACCATCGAAACTGCCGATCGCACTTTTTTGCTGCCCACCGAGCCGCATAAAGGATCGCCGAGCAATCCCATGACCTGGACCGATGCGTGTGAAAAATTTCGGCGCTATACGCAACTGTTCATCAGGGAGGCCCAGGCCAATGCGATCATCGATGCCGTGGCGGTATTGCACCAGGGTGATCAGGCGCATGTGAAGCAGGTGGCGCGGCTCACCGCGAAAGCGCCATAGGAAGCGAGCGGAAAGGTTTGAAGAACTGTCCATATGTGTTACACTGCACATATGAGCATGCATGGTGCCTGGCGTATGTGAATCCACCCATCTGAGAGGTAGTCAACGCATGTCGACTTACTTTTTCGATATGCTCGAAGGTCTGCACCGTTGGTGTGTCATGGGGCAGGGCCAAGCGTACCCGCCCCAACTGATACAGGTGCAGAGCTGGCTCAACGAACAGTTGCCTTCCCCTCCTGAGACAGAAGCGGACTGGCTGCAGCAGTGGCGCACTCCGGTGGCGGCGTGGTGGCCCATCGCTCTGCCCGAGGATTGTAAGCCGGATTGGCGTCTGCTCTCCCGCCGAGAACCGACCTTGACAGTGGAGGCGTTGATGTATTTGGATCAGCACCGCCCGGGGGTGTCTGCGGCCATATTGCCGGTGCCTGCCTCGCTGCCCACATCGCCAGAGCCCTGGCAGTCCGACCGCCTGACCGATGCGTCGGCACCGCCTGCCTCGCCGCCACGGTGGAATATGCAAGATCTCGCGACCTGTGTGACGCGAGAGGTGTCGCGCCGCGAGCGGGTCTACCCGCATTTGGTGCACCAGAAGCGTCTGTCGCCTGAGGAGGCCGAGCGTGAACTCAGTCAGATGCGTGCGGTGCAGGCGTATTTGCTGGGCAAGCTGCAAGCTGGAGATCTGCCGCAGCAGCAGGTGTTGTTTTAGCGGGTGGTAGAGTGAGGGGACGCCATCACTGATCTCTTCGGGGGTGCGCGGTTCCAAGCCCACCGTGGCTCAATTGATATGTGGTTTGAATAGCCATAAAGCTTCGCTCCTCACTTCGGTTCTGGTGGTGTGGCCCACAACGACTGAATGCTTACAAGGTTAGCCTAAAAGGAAGATAATGGCCATCAGAGCCGACAAAACTGTCCCACCGCATGCTGGCATTGGAGCAGGCGTAACACAGGCTGCTCGGCCCGGATTAAGCGTGGCGCCAGGGCTTGAAAGATTGCCGCGGTGGCCATGGCATCGCCGTAGGCGGTGTGTCGGCCGCGAATCGTCACCCGACAAAACCGGGCGACGTCCTCCAGGGCATAATGCCCCAGCTGACCGCTGACCGCCGTGTATAACATCATGGTGTCCAGACAGGGATGGCGCAAACGGCCTCGGCACAGTGGGTACAGGGTTTTGTTGAGAAACCGGAGATCGAATTGCACGTGGTGCCCAATTAAGATGCTGTCGCCAATGAAGGAGATGACGTCGAACAGCACCTCTTCGATTACTGGCGCCCCGGCCACATCGGTATCGGTGAGGTGGTGGATGTCGGTCGACAGCCGTGGAATGGCTCGGCGCGGATTGACCAACGTGGTGTAGACCTGCCCAGTGATCTCTAGACCCTGCAACTCAATCAAGGCAATCGACACGATTTCATCGTCTGCGTAGGCATGCAAGCCCGTGGTTTCGGTGTCGATGACGACAAAACGGCTTTGGGCCAGCGGGGCGCGGGTCAAGAGACCGGGCTTGCAGGCGCGTAGACAGGCGTGCAGCGCCCTGAGACGCGGATCATGCAACTGGTGGGCTGGCCGCCACGGCAAACCGGTCCGCAATCGGTGTAGTAGCGATGCCATTGGGGTGTTGGGACGCATCGGATTCTCCCTCGACCTACGTCAATAATAGACGTTGACACCAAATGTCTGCTGCAAGCGCTCTTGCAGCCGTTTGACAAGGCGCATGGCCAGCCGCAGTCTGATCCGGCTTTGCTCGGTCAACGATTTGGGATCGAGCCGGGTGTCGACCGGCACGCCGTCTTGTGCCTGCTGGATTTGATGGTGCAGCAATAAATCCAGCAGGGCGTCGTAGGCATCGACCACCGAGGCGCTGAACGATTCCGTAAAGATACCGGCTCGGACTAGAGCGGCGAGGCGATCGGTGGTGTTTTGCACCCCGATGCCTTTGTGTAGGGCAAGGGTCCGGGTGGCATCGGCAATGAGGCGCAAGCCGTTGCGCTTTAAATCGATATGCGCGCCGGTGGCATCGCGTGAGGTCGCCACGAGTTGATTAAACATGCCCAGGGCGGGACGGCCGCGGGCGTCGTCTTCGGCCATGCGCATGAGCAGGCGGCGATTGTCTTGCACGCGGTCCAGAATATGCCGCCACAAGTCGGCGGTGAGGCTATCGTCGCCGTATAACGTATCAAAGTCAAAAAAAATATTCGATCGGCGCGCCGCTGCTTCGGTAGGGCGCTCGACCATGGCGTCGATCTCCTGTTTCCAGCCCGTCAGGGTATGGCGGTACTGCGGATTGCGCGCCATAATGTCGCCCAGGCACAGCCGGTAGCCGACCTCGGCGAGCTGGGTGTTGAGGCGTTCGCCAAAATGTTGAAACCAAGCTTGCACGTCCGGTTCATGGGCTTTGGGGTCATCGGCAATGATCAAGCCGTTGTCTTGGTCGGGGTCGAGCAGCATTTCCTTGCGGCCACCGGAGCCCATGATCAAGACGGCAAAGGGGAGGGGGGGCTGGCCCTCACGTGCCATCTCGTTGAGGGTCAAATCGATGACCCGCCGCTGGATGGCGCGGTGGGTTTCGCTCAGGAATCGCACCGATGACCTCGCCCAATGATTGGCTTCGCGAATCTCGGCTGCCTCTGCGGCCAGGCGAGCTTTGAGCCCAGCGAGTTCGCGGCTGCTTTGGGCCTGGTTGATGTGGGGCAAGAGCGTGCCTGGCGAGGTGATCAGGGTGCCCAAAATATCGGTCTGGGACACTATGCCGATCGGCGTGCCCTGCTCGACCACGACCACGTACTTGGCGCGCTGTTGTTGCTGGAGGTCCTGGACTTGCCATAGTGGCGTCTCCGGCTTGACGGTGGGTGGGCGCTGCATGGCTTGGTGAATCGGGTCGTTCGGTGTCGCCTGGTGCAAGAGCATGGCTTCAGCGAGATCGGCATGGGTGAGCACGCCGAGGAGTTGGTTGCCGTGACCCATCACCACGAGGCTGCCGATGTGGCGCTCCTGCATCATGCATAGCGCATCGCGTAGCGTCATGTGCGGGGCACCGGTGGCGATGGGCGATGTCATGACACTGCGCACGGGCTGAGCTAATGCCCCACGGTTGACGTCGCGCGTGGGATGGCGGGCTCTGAGCTTGCGGGTCATGATGCGATGCAGGCAGTTGTACAGGGCGGGATAATCTTGCTCCAACTGTTGCAAGGCGGACGAGGTGAGGCCCAACAGGGCACAGTCCGTCACCGCTTCGGCAGTGGAGCCGTGCGGTGCGCGGTCCAAATAATTGGCCAGGGCCAGCATATCTCCGAGGGGGACGTCGTGCTCGTCACCACTGCGCCAGCGCTGCCGCATGTGACCGGCATAGAGGATATAGACCACATCACCAAAGGGGTCGCCAATGCGAAAGAGCGCCTGTCCAGCCTCGACTGCACAGGTGGCGGCCGACTCTATTAAAGCCTCTAAGGCGTCCGGTTCTAAGTCTTTAAAGCTACGGGTACGCTTTAACACATCGACGCGATAAGGAAATGAGAACCCTGCAACCACCATGGTAAATCACCCTTGCAGGTGTCGAACGAGTCGTGCGTTGACTCGGTGGCAATCCCCGAGTCGGCTTGAAGGCCATCTTACTCTATCATACCTCTTGGTCGCCTGGTCAATCCAGCCTTTACGACCAGGCGTGGCGTTGTCATGCCAGAGGGCTGATCGAGCGGTTGACAACGCTCTGGCTCACTGATAAGGTCCAAGAAATAGTCACTATCCACTGTTAATAGAAGGAAGGCGCCATGCTTACCGCTGAAGAAAACGAACGTTTAACCCGAGTGGGCGCAGGCACACCCATGGGTGAGCTGTTGCGGCGCTACTGGCACCCGGTGGCCGCCACCTCGCAATTGCAAGATCATGCCACGCTGCCCGTCCGTTTGATGGGTGAAAATCTGGTGCTTTACAAAGATCGGCAAGGCGGTTACGGGCTCATTGGCGAGCGCTGCCCGCATCGCAATGTCAACCTGGTCTACGGCATCCCCGACCAGGAGGGGCTGCGCTGCCCCTACCACGGCTGGTTGTTCAACCATGAGGGCCGTTGTCTGGAACAGCCCTACGAAAAAGCGGAAGATCCCACGGAGTCATTTAAGGACAAGATTCGCACTGCAGCCTATCCGGTGCAAGCGCTGGGCGGTTTAATTTTTGCCTATTTGGGGCCGCAGCCCGCGCCGTTGTTGCCCGAATGGGATCTCCTGGTGTGGGACAATGTCTACCGCGATATCGGCATGTGCGTGATTCCCTGTAACTGGCTCCAGATCATGGAAAACTCGGTCGATCCGCTGCATGTGGAGTGGCTGCACGGCCATTTCGCCAACTATGTCTGGGAGCGCCTGGAGCAGCCGGAGCGGATCAAGTCGATTACGGCTCACGAACTCATAGGCTTTGACGTCTTTGAACACGGCATTATCAAGCGCCGTCTCCTAGAAGGCCAAACCAAGGACGACGCGAACTGGAAGTTTGGACATCCGTTGGTCTTTCCCAATTTGCTTAAGGTGGGTGGCTTCCAATACCGCGTGCCCATGGATGATACGCATACCCTGCACATCTGGTATTACACCTATGCACCGCCGGATGGGAGCAAAGTGCCCAAAGACGAGCCGGTGCCGTTTTATCAGGTGCCAGTCCCCAATATGCAGCCGGGCGGGCTTCCCGATTGGGCACAGTTGGACTTCACGGCCGGTCAAGATATCGTGATGTGGTGCACGCAGGGCGACATCACGGACCGCTCGCAGGAAAATCTGGGTCGCTCGGATAAGGGACTGATTCTCTATCGCCAGTTGCTCAAGGACAATATCGAGAAGGTGCAGCGGGGCGAGGACCCGATGAACGTCATTCGCGATCCGGAAAAGAACGCCAATCTCCAGCTCCCGACTGAGGAGTCGGCCGGAGCGCGGCGCGAGTTTGTCGGGGCGAGTGCGAATGGTCTGTTATCGAGTGCCGGGGCGGCCGGTGGCGCTTCTAAGTACAGCCCGATCCTCAACCGGGTTGCGGGCGCGTCGGCTGTGACCGCGGTCGAAGTGCTCGATCAGGTTTAGGAGGAGGAGCAGCCATGATGAACATCGGAGTGGTCGGCCTGGGCGGCGGTGCCAGTCAAATGATTCCGGCGTTCGTCAGGCATCCGCACCTTCGCATTACTGCCGCTGCCGACACAGATCAGAGTCAGTTGGATCAATTTCGCAGGGTGTACTCGGGGGAAACCTATCTGAGCGCGGCGGCATTGTGCCGCAGCTCGGCGGTGGACGCGGTGTATATTGCGACCCCCAATCAGTTTCATACCGAACATGCTCTCACCGCCCTTGAGCAGGGCAAACACGTGCTCGTCGAAAAACCCATGACGCTCACCCTCGACGATGCCGACCGCATGATCGAAGCAGCTGACCGGCACGGCGTGCAGTTGGCAGTCAACGCCAAGCATAGTTTCGAACCTCGGATTCGCAAGCTTCGAGAGATTGTGCTGCGAGGCGACCTGGGCCGGCTGCGCATGCTCAACTACTGGTATTTCAGCGATTGGTTGTACAACCCACGCACTGCCGAGGAACTCAATCCGGCCTTGGGCGGTGGCGTGCCATGGCGACAGGGGCCACACCAGATCGATATGATCAGAACCCTGGCCGGCGGCCTGGTGCGGAGCGTGCGTGCGGTGACCGGGGTGTGGGACCCCAGCCGCCCTGTGGCCGGCAGTTTCAGCAGTTTTTTGGAGTTTGAAAATGGGGCCGTGGCCACTGTGGTGTACAGTGGCTATGACCATTTCAATTCGACAACCCTCACCCATGCCGTCGATGACGGGCCGAATTGGTCTGAGCCCGAGCCTGCCCGAGCCCGCCAGGCGCTGCGGCAAGCGGGTAGTGCCGAGGCGGAAACGGCGATGAAAAAGGCGCGTCGCTTTGGCGGTAGTTCCCGGTCTGGCCCTGCATTACCCTGGATTCTCGGCGGGCCGCTGATTGTGAGTTTCGATCGGGGCGATGTCCGGCTCACGCCCAAGGGGCTTCTGATTTATGGCGACGAGGACGTGCAGGAGATGGTCACCCCGGCCGAGGTGGATGGGCACGATGGCGTCGCGGCCGAGTTTTATGAGGCCGTGACGGAAAATCGGCGGCCATTGAATGATGGCCGTTGGGGCAAAGCCACCCTGGAGGTGCTGCTGGCGCTGTTTGAATCCGGCAAGGCCCGCCGGGAAGTCTTGCTCTCCCACCAGGTCGCGGCGCGAGACTAGTGCAAGATGATCTCCTCAAATGCGACCGAGCCTGCCGCTCAGGACCCCAGCCGCTTTTCTGCAACGCCCTGTCCTCTGGCTGCAAGCGATCTCTGCCTTTAAAGCGCACACCGACATTGTTATGGGACATGCCCTCCATCGACCACTTGGTGCAGCATCTCGCAGACGCGTTACCGGCGTCCTCGAATGACTTGGCGTGGGAAAGCAAACTCGATCAAGCATGGACAACTGGGCTCAAAATGGACCCGGAAACCGCCAGACAGTTGTTGCCGCGACTCGAGCAACTGTCGGACCAAGATGTCGAGGCCATGCTGTACAAACTCGCTGCCTAACGTCGCACCAGACATTTGGGCCTCCGGATCATCGGCCCTCGAACCAGAGGGTCGATCGGTCAGCTTAAAGGTTCGACCCGCTGATGGCGGCCATAATCCTCATAGTTGATGACACTCTCAGCTTGTGTTCAGTCATCCTTCTAACATATTTATACAATAAAGATCTTTTCTATAAGGCCTATTACTCTCTTTATAAAATACAATTGTCATTTTTATATACTTCATTATGTATATTTTTTTTAAATTTATTGACATTAAATTTTTTTGTGTTCTTTTTTATACATAAATTATATTACAGATACATATACAATATATGTATCTGTTAAATAGTAAGATTACATATGAAAATTACTATATATAAAATCTTCTTCTTTTAATTTAGTTAAAATCTGTTTTTATAGATTGTCTATACTATACATTTAATAGGCAAACTTACTCCCCAATGAATTTTCTTGAGGCATTTTAGAAAATCCGACTTTCAAAACTTGTGCTTTGCGTACCAGAGGGCGGAAAAACGTAATTTGCAGTGTGCGGCTCAAAAATGGCCATGACGGCCCACGACGGGAGGTCGATATGTCTAGCGGGCAACCGTTTCGATCGTCATACAGCGGCCGCGCCATGCGAAAGCCACCAGGACATCGTCGAGGGTTATCAACAGGTAGGAAAGCGGTATGAACTACTATGCGTTTATTCCCCTAGCGGCGTTTCTAATTAACTTTTTTACATTTATTTATATCCTCGCCTTAAAACGTAAGAATTCTGTCAACCGAGCCTATATGCTCGTGGTCCTGAGCTTTTCTGGTCTCTCTATGAGTTCGTTCGTGCAGTGGTCGTCATTAGCTCCTGGACCTTGGATACACAACACAATGAAAGGAGTGTCGATATTTTGGCTGTCGTTTGGATTTACTTTTCTCAATTTTACCTATGCTTTGCTTCGAAAGAAAAAAGAGACAATCTACTACATGTCTCTTGCATCTGTCGCCATATTCTATACACTCGCTATCACTACAAATTTAGTTGTATCTGGATTTGAACAGTACTTTTGGGGTTACTATGAAGTGGGTGGGCCACTTTTTGTGCCATCTGCTCTAATAACCGTATGCCTTCCTTTTATTTATTCGATATTTATGATCGTTCAAGAGAGATCTCATACATCAGATAAGCACATAAAAAAACAATTAAATTTAGTTGTTATTGGAGCATCATCACTAGTCGCTATTGCAGTGACTTCTGATATTATCTTCATGCGAATTTTTGATATATTTTATTTTTTTAATATCTCAACAGTAGGAACAATAGTACAATCTTTATTCATATTTAGAGCCGTAAAAAAACACAATTTTTTGTCTATTGGGATTAAAGAGGTTGCACAAGATCTATTCACTAATGTTATAGATAGCGTCATACTTATTGACAATAACAAGTCAATTATTCAAATAAATAACCCTGCTAAATATATGTTTGGTATTCAAAATATAGGAGACGATTTTCAACTTCCCTTTCTATTTGAAGATTATGATTTCAATAAAGATTATAGGCACTATGAAACCCATATTTATACTCAAGAGGTAGATACCGTAGTTTCATTATCTCAAGCGACTGTAAAGCAGTATGGTGTCGAACTCGGAAAACTAATCATTATCCGTGACATCACAGAGAGTAAGCGGGCCGAGGAAGCACTGCGGCAAAGTAGAATTCAGTTGGAAGCACTCGCTGACAAATTGGCGCAAACCAATCACGTGTTAGAGCACAAGATCGCTGAGCGTACTGCCTCCCTGCAGGTCTCCAATAACGAGCTACGCCAACAAATCGCCAAGCGTACGTGGGTCGAGGCCGCGCGGGCTGATGAACAAGAACGCCTCTCCGTCACCCTCAGCTCTATTGGCGATGGCGTCATTATCATCGATACCACTGGACACGTCACCCTACTCAATCGGGTGGCTGAACAGCTGACGGGTTGGCCGCAGCATCGCGCCGTTGGCCAACCGCTAGGCACCATCTTTCGCCTGCTCGACGGCCAGAAGCGCGTGCCCCGGACCACTGCAGTGGAAGAGGCCTTACAGAGTACCAAAATTGTCAACCGAACCCATCTGGCCATTTTAATTTCACAGAGCGCCACCGAGTACTCGATTGCGGAAAGTGGCGCCCCGATTCGGGCCCAGGACGGCACGGTGATTGGCGCGGTGTTGGTCTTTCGGGATATGACGGAGCGGCAGAAAATTGAGGAGGAACTCATCAAGGCCGACCGGCTGGAGTCCCTTGGGATGGCCGCCGGTGGCATCGCGCATGATTTTAACAATATCCTCACCGCGATCATGGGCAATATTTCGCTTGCCAGGAGGTACGCCAAAGAGGACGATAAAGTCTCGAAACGCCTGGACAACGCGGAAAAGGCGTCTTTGCGGGCGCAAGATCTGGCGCAGCAGCTGTTGACCTTTGCCAAAGACACCCCCCTCCTGAAGCGGCTTGTGTCGATCAAAAGTCTTATTCAAGAGTCGGTTGATTGTTCCTTGCAAGGTTCAAATGTGCGGTGCGAGTTAGCCCTGGATGACGACCTTTGGTCGGCCGAGGTGGACTCCGGCCAGATCAGCCAGGTCATGCACAATCTCATCATCAATGCCAATCAAGCGATGCCCAATGGAGGGATTCTCGGCGTGCGGGCGGAAAATGTGATCGTCGACGAAGGGTCTGCGAAGGTGATCGCCGCTCTCAAGCCGGGGTGCTACGTGAAAATTATCATCGAAGATGAGGGGTGTGGCATTCCGGAAGATCGACTGCAAAAGAGCTTTGACCCGTATTTCACCACCAAGGGCGAGGGGAGTGGTCTGGGTCTATTCACGACGTATTCCATCATCAAAAAACATGATGGCTATATCGACGTCACTTCTGCCGTGGATATCGGCACGACGTTTAGGGTTTATCTGCCTGCCGCCGTCCAGGCCCTTGACGCCTCAGCCTCTGTAGGGCCTGGGCTGGCGTCGGGAAGCGGCAAAGTCCTCGTGATGGAAAATGAGGCGGAGTTGTGTGACGTTATCGAAGGTATCTTGCTGCATTTTGGTTATGACATGGTGTTTGTCGGAGACGGTATTGCGGCGATCTCGGCCTACCAACACGCCAAGGACACCCAGGCGCCGTTTGATGCTGTGATCATGGATCTCACCATCCCCGGCGGCATGGGCGGGAAAGAGGCAATCAAACGGCTTCTCGAACTGGATCCGGAGGTGAAAGCCATTGTTGCCAGCGGCTATGCCAACGATCCGATCATGGCTGATTATCGGGCGTATGGCTTTGTGGGCTGTATCACCAAGCCCTACCGAACGGAGACGTTACACAAAATCATGCGGGAGGTCATCGGATAGTGGGCTGCGGTAGGCGCTGCTGACCCCATTGGGGCCTGATCTCTAGTCAGCGTCAAGCCATTTGAACCAGAAGGTAGCGAAGTTCACCGATAGGCTCCCCGCTGTCGGGGCATCTCCTCTCGAATCCTCTCGAATATCTCGAACATGTGCCTATGATAGACCCAGACCCGCGACGAGGGAAGAACACATTGGCGGGCGTCCCCCGACTGACGATACAGGTGGACGGAGGCAAAAATGTGTTTTAAACTGCTGATCCGTGGTGCGCGCGATGACTTCCTGTCGAACTGAGGATAGCAAGGGTGGCATTTGAGATTGGCATCATTCAGACGATTGTTGGGACCGGAGAGGAGGGCTACGCTGGTGATGGTGGCCCGGCGATCCAAGCGTTGATCGGAGAGGCGTACGGGTGCGACTTCGACCCTGCAGGTCATCTGTATATCTCCGATGGGCGCAATCACACCATCCGTCGCATCGATAAGGAGACCGGCATCATTACCACCGCCGCCGGATGTGGCGGGCAGGGTTACTCCGGAGACGGCGGCCCAGCCACCGAGGCGACGCTGGACAATCTCTACTCGCTGCAAGTGGATACCAACGGTGATATTTACATCGTCGACCGGTTCAACGCCGCCATTCGTAGAGTCGATGCCGCCACCGGCATCATCACTACCGTGGCGGGCACTGGAGAGCCTGGCTATAGTGGCGACGGCGGCCCTGGCATCTCGGCCCAGTTGCGGGAGCCGAACGATTGCTTTTTAGATGGCCGAGGCGGTCTGCTGATCGCGGATATCCAGGATCAGCGCATTCGCCGGTTAGATCTGAAGACCGGCGTGATCACGACCTTTGCCGGCGACGGGGAAAAGCGCCGGACTGGGGATGGGTTGCCGGCCACCCAGGCCTCGATTATGGGGGCTCGGGCAGTGTGTATGGATCGCCAGGGCAATACTTATATCGCTGAGCGAGAAGGTAACGGCGTGCGCAAGGTGGATGCCAACGGCATCATGTCGACCTTTGCCGGGACTGGCGAGCGGGGCTATAGCGGCGACGGTGGACCCGCCCTGGAGGCGGCCTGGGGGGCGCCCAAAGCGATTCGCTGCGATCATCAGGACAATGTCATTGTGGTGGATACGGAGAACCATGCGATTCGCCGCATTGATGCGGTCAGCGGCATCGTGACCACGATCGCGGGTGGACGTCAAGGTGGCGGTGGAGACGGCGGACCGGCTACCGAAGCTGGCCTAGAGCGTCCCCACGGCTGTGGCATCGATGCGCAGGGGCACCTCTATATCGCCGATGGCATCAACCACCGGGTGCGGGTGGTGGGTATGAGGTCACGAGGGCTTCGTTAGCCGTCGTGGTGATGCGGTTTTTTACACGGAGAACGTTAACATGACAGCGATCACCGGATTGGGCCATGTGGGGTTGTACTGTGAAGATTTGGAGAAGATGCGAGATTTTTGACATTCGTCAGCCGTTTGGTGAAGCGATTGATCTGAATCAGCCAAACGAGTCGTTGTTGGACTTCTCGAGATCTTTTGAGACGACGATGGGACCTGCTCGTGGGGCGGTGCGGTAACCCTCGCCACCCGGAACCAAGAGCTGTTCCAGCGCCTTATCCCTGGCGCGTGGCGCCCGACACGCGGCCTGCCCGGGTGGGCAAGCCGCCGCACGCCTTTGCCGCCTGTAACTTTGCACGGAAAGTGGACAAGATCCCAACTCATGTGCAAATCGTACCGCCGTTTCATCTGCAAAGTTATAACTACCCTCTAGAATCGTGCAGGACATCACTACGCTGAGGAGCATGTTTCATGGCAAAGAAGATTCGTCTGGGGTTTGTTGGAGCCAACATTCGCTCGACCTGGGCCTCCCAGTCGCACTTCCCGGCGCTACTGGCCAGCCCGGATGTCGAACTGACCGCGGTCTGCACCACCAGACCCGAGAGCGCAGAAGAGGCCCGCAAAGCATTTGGCGCGAAGCTCGCCTTCCACGATTTCCGGGCCATGGTGGCCTCGCCAGAGATCGATGCCGTGGCCGTAGTGGTGCGGGTGCCGTCGCACTATGAGCCGACCCGGGCCGCCATCGAAGCCGGCAAGCATATCTGCACCGAGTGGCCGCTGGGCCGGACGACCGCCGAAGCCGAAGAGCTGGCAACGCTGGCCCGGGCCAAAGGCGTGCAGACCGCGGTCGGCTTGCAATCGCGGGTCAGCCCCGCATTGCTGTATGTCAAAGAACAGATCGAAGCTGGCTATGTGGGCGAGGTGCTGTCCTGCCATGTCACCACGATGCGTGACGGCGCGTTGGAGCGCCCCTCCAGCCGCACCTGGCAGCGCGATGCCAGCCTCGGCGCGAACACCCTGACCATCGCCAACGGGCACGTCATCGACGCCTTGCGCTTCGTGGCGGGTAACTTCACACGGGTGGCGTGCATGGTGACGACCCAGGCCCGGCAATGGTACGAGACCGATACCCAGCAGTGGGTAGAGGTCACTTCGCCGGACAACGTGCGAGTCAGTGGACAGCTAGAGAGCGGCGCGTCGGCGTCGGTTCATGTCGCGGCCGTCCCCTGGGCCGGCAGCGGCTTTCGAATGGAGATCTACGGGCGAGAAGGTACCCTGGTGACCACCGGGAGCGTCTCGTCTCAGCGCGGTGAGATGCTACGGGTGCAAGGCGCTCGGGGAAGCCACGAGTTGAGCGATCTAGACATCCCCGAGCGTTTCGTTTATGTCCCGGCCGACTTCCCCCGTGGCGATCCGTTCAACATCGGGCAGCTGTATACCCTATTCGCCGAAGCGATCCGGACCGGGCAGAGCCGCCTGCCGACGTTCGAGACTGCGGTTGACCTGCATCGCTTCATCGATACGATCCAACAGGCGTCGGATGCGGGTCGGGAGCTGCCTGTCGCCTGAGGCGTTGGCTCGATTGTGGGGGAAGCGCGGGTGGGTTCGCAGCCGTGAGATGCATCTTCAACTCTTTTGCCTGCGCCTACTCGACCCTCAGCGACATGATCACATCATAGCAGTGATCGCCAGTCCAAATATCGACCCCACCCAACCGATCGACCCATTTTGGGACTGTCAGATCAGCGCACTTCTGTATCACCGCGTCGAGATAGGTGTCGAACAAAAGAGCGGTGTTGGCGGCGCCGGTTGTCTTGGCGATGGCATAGAAATCCACGCTCTTGAGGGCTGCCCCGGCGTTGGCCACAATGTCATTCATATAGTCCTTCTGGACCTCGACATCTTCGCGCGAGGCGAGCTTGCCCCAGTGGCCGGAGACCAGTTTATCGAAATCATAGGAAAGAATGATATCATGGGCTTGCAGGTAGCCTCGGACATCCTCGGCAATCGCGAGATTCTTGAAGGGTGTCCATCCAGGAAAGATGATATCGATTTTTAAGAGCACTTTCTGTTTGGGCGCATAGACGTAAATATTGCCCGGTTCGTGATCGTTGCCGTGGTAGGCAAGCTCAAGGGTCTGACTCCCCACTTTCAACGTATAACGATCGGTAAAGGTGACGGTTGGCGGTGGTACCGCCGAGCCGCCGACGAACATGCCATAGGGAAATGACCGCTTTGAAACCGCCAATCGGGCCTTTGTCTCTTCATGGGCGATGTAGGTTGCGGATGCCGGGTAGAGTCCGGCCGCCCCAATATGGTCCGCATGGGAGTGCGAGTACACGACGTGGGTGATCGGTTCATTCGTCACCTCGGCAATCGCCTTTAACATCTTATCGCCGATGGTCGGCGGCGCATCGACGACGATCACCCCCTGGCCGGTGGTCAGGAACATGGTGGTATAAGCACCTTCGGTCACCCAATAGAGACCCTCAGCGATTTCCGCGACGTTGTACCCCTTGTCAGGTGAGATGGCGACGCCTCTTGCCACATTTGGAATGGGTGCAGCGGCGAAGCTGGTCGCGGTCGCACTCAACATGAAGAACAGGGCAGCGCATACTTGTTGAATCATCGAACTTACTCCCTTATATGAGGATCCAGGCAAGGTTCTGTCACAAATTTTGTTGCGCGGGTACGCGAGATACCAACGGATCCCCATGAGAATCCCCTCTGGGGGAAAATGCGCACCTTGAAACTGACTGTCATCGTTGCTCTCCTGCATGAATGACCGCTGCTCGTAGAGAGATCATACCTCAAATGGCGCCAAATGAAAATTGCGATAGAACCCAAGTTTATCTCCCCATTCGCCATATCAAATTTCCCAAATCTTAATTTTCGGAAGATTGCCTGAGGTGGAGGTTACAATACATTTTCACCAATGCCATTAGAGATGCGGGCGTAAACCCCACCCTTCGAAGGGTGGGGTTTACGCCCGTTGGCCCTCAAAGGGCCAAGAATTTGTCTCTGTCAAGCTTAATGGTAATTGACTCGCAATCCCTTCCGCGTATAATGGTCCCCCAGGCGTCGGCCGCCTTCGGGTGTGCGCTAATGCCACCGGCTCACGAG
>Ga0214472_10001286_pt1 | contig 28549 bp, 8 predicted proteins | sample RVTome_6_FD_207662 | JGI IMG/M metagenome (GOLD analysis project Ga0214472, IMG submission 207662) | Soil microbial communities from uranium-contaminated site in the Upper Colorado River Basin, Wyoming, United States - RVT140D175 | ecosystem: Environmental > Terrestrial > Soil > Contaminated >...
GCCTTGACCTTCACGATCCCGTTTTCGTCCGGGGCCTCGAAGACCAGCTTCGTCACGTCGAGCGTCGGGGGCACGAACGCGGCCGTCGTGAACGTCGAAGGCGGGACCACGACCGGCTTGCCGTACGTGTCGAGAAGGCCACTCGCGGTGAGCCGGTAGGCCGTCGCGAACTCGAGCGGCACGAACTCGTCGCCGATCTTTCGCTCCGGGATGACGCTCAGGCTCCGCCCGCCCACGCCCACGACCAGCCGCACCGGCACCGCTTGCGTGTCCGAAGCACGCACCAGCCGCACCTCGGCCGCCGCGATGCTCGCGGGGTCGAGGGGCACCGTCGGCACCACCTCGAGACGCGCGTTCACGGCGATGCCCGCCGAGCCGTTCGGTGGTGCGACGCGGGCCGTGGTCGAGGCGCCGGAGAGCAGCAGGTCCAGCCCCGTGGCTTCGCCCGCGGTCACCTCGATCGGGCCGCCCTCGGCCTGCAGCGGCGTGCCCGGAATCCGCGCGCGCACGGTCACGGCCGCGCTCGGGAGGGTCGTCATCACGTACGCGCCCGAGGGCTCGGACGCCGCGATGAACGGCAGCCCGTCCGCCGTCACGACCGCCTGCGCCCCGCCCGCGGCGGTGCTCGTGACTCCGCGCACGAAGCCGACCGGGTCCGCGAGGCGATAGAAGACGTGACGCCCCTCGCGCCGCACGCCCGGCAGGATCGCCGATGGCTGCGTGACGAGCCGATCGCCGACGACCGCCGCCATCGCCACCACCGCCAGCCGCGGGATGCCGTCCACGCGCTCGACGCGCGCCACCACGAACGTGCCGTCGGCGCCGGTCGCGGCCACCTGCAGCTCGGCCGCGAGCTGCAGCACGGCGCCCGACAGGTCGACCGTCACCTCGGCCACGGGCCCGAGGCCCGGGCCAGAGGGCAGGAAGGCCGACAGCGCGTCCTCCTGCCGGAGTGCGATCGCCGTGTCGCGCGGGAGCGCCATGCCCGCGACCGAGAGCTTGGACTCGCCGGACTGCACCACCACCGGCGCCGCGCCGCCGGTCGTCCCGCGGGCGCTCTCGCGGCCGGCGAGGATGTCGAGGTGCACCTTGCCTTCGAGAAGATCCGCCGTCCCGAAGCTTCGGGACGGCGTGATGGGGATGGTGGCGGAGATGGGGGCGTCGGTGGCGCAGGTGTCGGCTGAACAGGTGCACGGCGCGCCCGACGCGCCGGTACCGGGCGCCCCGGGCAAGGGGCACGTGCACGGCTGTTCCGCTGCCCCCAGCGTGGCGGAGGGACAGCGGAACAGAACGATATCCATCGGCCGCTCGTCTTCCGACGCGGTCTCGCCGCTCGCGAGCGAGAACGTCTCGGTCACGCGGGCCTGGACGACGGTGCCGGACGGCAGCGGCAGCGGCGAGTCGACGACGAGCGTGCCGCCGGCCGTCCCGCCGCTCGGCGGCAGCACGGCCGGCTGGACGAGGGCGCGGCTCGCGGCCGTGGCCGGAAGTACGGCGAGCGGGACGCCGCCTATGGCTTCGCCCACGGCCGGGACCACCGGTGCGGGGTCGCCCGCGTCGGGTACGACGAGAGCGAAGGCGCCGGGGCCGGGCAGCGCGAAGGCCAGCTCGCCGGCCGTCGGCAGCAGGCCGGCTTCGACGAGCACCCAGGCGTGCAGCATCGGCTTGTACTCGGCGAGGACCGCGGGCGTGGCGGGCCAGCCGGCGAAGCTGGTGGCGGCAGCGCCCTGGGCGGCGAGGCGGACGGCGAGCGGCCCCGTGAGGGCGGCTCCGCCGTTCGTCCGAAGGTCGAAGGCCGCGAGCGGCGACCAGCCGAGCGGCAGCAGGCCCGGCAGGCCCTGGGCCGACAGCGGCGTGAGGCGCACGCCGGTGTCGGCGGCGAGAGCGTCTGCGGGGATCGTGATGTCGATGTCCATGGCACCGGCTGAGCCCCGGGGCACGTTCACGTGCACGGCCCCCCCGGGGGTCCCGACCACGACGGCGGGACCGAGGGGGGTGAGCCGGGCATCGACCGGTACCGCGCCCGTTCCCACCGCCACCGGCAGCTCTCGCTCGACGGACGTGCGGTCGACGGCCTCGGCGAGCACGAGCGCCAGGGCCTCCTGCACCGGCAGCGTGTAGCGGCCGCGGGCGTCGGTCGTGGACGGTGAGCCCGCCGCACCGAGCAGCCGCACCGTCGCGCCGGGCAAGGGCAGGCTCGTCTCGTCGGCCAGCACCTGGCCGACGACGACGCCTTCCGACACCACGGTGACCGAGCGCGACACCAGCGTCCCGGCGTTGCCCGCGACGTCCGTGGCCTGGGCAGCGACCGTGAACGACTGGCCGCTCGCGAGCGAAGCCGGCGCCTCGAGCGGGATCTCGAACGGCGGCTGGCCGAGCGTCGCGACCGGCTGACCGTCGATCAGGAACACCACCTGGGCGACACCCGAACCCGCGCCGTCGTTCGCGCTTGCCACCGCCTTCTCGGCCCGCCCGCGCACCAGGAGCGACGGCGCGATGAGCTCGACGAGGGGCGCCTGGCTGTCGCGGACGACGTTCACCTGCGCGGAGCCCTGGCGCGCCAGGCCGTCCTCGCCGACGGCCTGGATGGCATTGCTGCCCTCGGCGAGCGGAAGCGAGGCGAGGGTGAAGATCGCTCCCTCAGGCGAGGCGGGATCCCCCGTCACCACCGCCGGCAGTCCGTTGACGTGCAGCGACTGCAGGGTCGCGTCCTGCACCGTCCCGGTCACGCTCACGGTCCCTTCGCGCAGCAGAGAGGCGTCGTCGGGCGCGGTGATCGTCACGATCGGGAAGCCCGTGTCGAGCCGCACGGCGCGCGTCAGCGGCGTCTCGTTCCCGGCTCGGTCGCGCGCCACGGCGCTGAAGGTGTGCGGCCCGTCGGCGAGGCCGGCGATCAGGACCTGCCACGCGAGGCCCGTGACCGTGGCCGTCACGCCGTCGACCGTCACGCGTTCGAGGTTCGCGTCCTCGACGGTGCCCTGAACGAGCAGCGGCTGCGACCCGAGCAGCGCGTCGGCCTCGGGGCTCGCGATCGTGAAGACCGGCGGCGGCGTGCGGTCGATGGTGACCGTGACGTTCGTCGGGGTCGTGTTCGAGCCGTTGTCGGTCGCGACGACGACGATCGTCTGCTCGCCTTCGCCTCCGAGTGGGACGTCCGCCTCGAACGAGCCGTCGGCTCCCACCACGGCCGGCTGGCCGTCCACGGTGACGGAGGCGATGCCGGAAGCGTCTGTGGCGCGGCCCTCGACGTGCACGCTCGTCTCCTTGGTGACGAGGCCGGGCGCGGGCGCACCGATCTCGACCGTCGGCGCCACGGTGTCGGTGCGCACGTTGACGAAGGACGAGGCAGTGTTCCCCGCGGCGTCGCGCGCCGTGGCGCTGAGCAGCGTGGTGCCATCCGTGATCGGCACGTGCGCGCGGAAGCTCCGCGGGGCGCGGAGCGTGGGCGGCGGATCCTCGGGGGTGCCGTTGACCTCGACGTTGACGTCGGAGTCGTCGTCGACCGTTCCCGCGACCTCGACCACCGGTCCCTGAACGGTGTCGCCCTCCGCCGGGCGCGTGATCGTGACCGTCGGCGTTCGGCGATCGACACGCAGGTGCACCGTCGCGCGGCCGACGTTGCCGGCTTGGTCCTCGGCTTCAGCCTCGAGCGTCACGTCGGGTCCATCGCCGATCGGGACGCCCGGGGCGGTGAAGCTCCCGCCGCTGACCGCCGCGTCGACGCCGGCGACGCGCAGGCGGACGATCGGGGAAGCGTCCGCCACCGTGCCCTCGACGTCTACCGTCGTGGCCGACACGAACGTGCCGTCCTGGGGCTGTCGGATCGCGACGTCCGGCGGCAGGCTGTCGACTCGGAACTCGACCGGCGTCGCCACACCTTCGTTTCCCGCCGCGTCGCGGATGCGGGCCTCGAGGCGGTGAGCGCCTTCGGCGAGCACGGCGTCCGGAGGCACTTCGGCGGTCGCTTCGGTGGCGCCCTTCGTGAACCAGACCGTCCGGTCCTGGCCGTCAAGTGTCACCAGGAGCGTGGCGGGATCGACGCCCGATGCGGCTCCCGTGCCCGCCGGGTCCGAGTAGGCGACCCGAAGCGACGGAGTCGTGTCGCCTAGCAACGCCCCCGTGGCCGGATCCGTGATCGCGATCGTGGGCGGCGTCGCGTCCGCCACGTTCGAGCCGCAGATCGAGACCGTCACGTACGACCCCGGCAGGCCGACGAGGCGTAGCTTCAGCCGGCTTGCGGCCCTGAGCTCGACCTCGCGCGTCACCTGCCGCACGAACGGGTTGATGTGGAAGGGGCCGATGACGTGACGGCCGTCCACGAAGACCGAGCCCAGCAGCACGCGCTGCTTCAGGCCGGGGCCGCCGTTGACGACCGTCAGTCGATACGGCGGCGCGACTCCGGGCGGAAGCGTGATCGTCTCGTCGTAGACGGTCGGCTGGTTGTGGCGGTCGTCGTCATCGTCGTCGCGGTCGCACTTCTCTCCGGGCTTGTGCCCGTGCCCGCTATGGTCACGTTTGTCGTCGTCGCGGCGTTTGTCGTCGCCCTTTCGACCCCGGTCGTCCTTGTCCTTGCCTCTGTCCTTGTCGTCGCGGTCCTTGTCCTGCTTGCCTTTCTCCCGCGCCTTCACCTCGAACCGCTTCGGCCCCCAGAACGGGCTCGTGCAGGGCGGCGGGCTGCCGCCACAGCGCGGGTGCTGCAGCGAGGCCGTCGCGCGCTGGATGCCGCCGTCCGGGCCCTTGAGCATCCAGCTGACGGGCTTGCCGTCGAAGCGCAGCCGGAACGCCGACTCGGGCCACCCGCGCGAGCGGCCGGGCAGGAAGCGCGTCGGCTGGTCGCGCCGGCTGGGCAGCGGGACGATCTGGTTGTCGAGTCCCGCGCCGATCGTCACCGCTCCCGGGTTCTGGCTCTCGTAGCCGAAGTGCGCGGTGTAGGTGCCGTCGCCCTCGTCCTCGACGCATTCGCAGCGCACGAAGATGGGCCGTCCGCGGCGGCCGCGCTTGTCGCGGTCCTTGTCGCCCCGATCCCGGCCTTTTCGGCCGTCGCGGTCGTCTCGGCCGTCCCGATCGTCCCGATCGCCGCTACCGTCGTGGGCCTCGAGCGCCGGCCGTCCGAGCGCCGCCGATAGCCCCGGTACGACCGAGAGCCGGAAGGCCGGCGCGCCGGCCGCGCCGACGACCGGCGGCGACACCGCCCACGCGCTCGTGGCGGGCACCACCCACGAGAGGACGAGCGCGACAACGCGGCGGCCCAGGTCGTGCCTCATTCGGGCACCGGCCCCAGGAAGAACCAGAGCCACTGGGGCGACCCGGGTTCGACGTCCAACGTCTGGCTCTCGCGATCGCCTGTCGCGGGGTCGACGACGGTCACCGTCACCTGGCCCGCGGCAACACCCACGATCTGGAAGTTACCCTGGTCGTCGGTCCACTGGGCCACGATGCTGCGACCGGAGCTGTCGGCGGCGATCGCGACGGGATGTCGCACGTTCCCCTCGCTCCCGCCGACCTCGCCCGAGATCACGCCGACCGGCAGGACGAGCAGCTCCACCCCGTAGCCGCCGGGCACGTCGGGAATCACGTTGCTCGATTCCACGACCACGGCGGCATCGTAAGGGGAAGCCGCCCGAACGCGAACGCCGGAGGGGCCTGGCCGCACGCCGTCGAGGCGGTAGGAGCCGGACTCGTCGGTTCGGCCCGAGGCGAGAACGGCACCGCTGTCGATGTCGAGCGCCGCGACGGCAGCGTTCGCCACGGGCGTCCCGCCGTCGCCGGCCACCAGTTGTCCCGATAGGGTCGCGAACGGCTCAAGAGCCAGGGCCGCCGGCACGGCTGCGGCGGCCGTCACCTCGACCGAGACGTCGCCGCCGACGCCAGCCACGGGAGCGACGACGACCGTCCCCGGCGGCACCAGGCCGAAGCTCACGAGACCGTCCTCGTCGGTCTCGGCGAGTGGCCGCCACACCGGCGACCAGCCCTCGGCCTCGAGCGCGAGGCGCACGCCGGATGCCGCGGCGCCGGAGCCGTTCCAGGTGGCTGTGACGTCGACGCTGCCGAGAGCGTCGTCGGCGAGCAGCGCGATCTCGGCCGTGACCGTGTCGGCGGCGGCGGTTCCGGCCGTGACCTCGGCGACCACCCGCCCCGGCCGGCCGGATTCGCCTGTCGCCACGATCGTGTAGACGCCCGGCGGCAGGCCCGCGAAGAAGGCCGTGCCGTCGGGTCCCGTCGTGGTCGCTGGCGCCACGAGGTCCCCGGAGCCGTCGAGGACGCCCACCGTCGCGCCGACCACGACCTCGAGGTTCGACGTCACGGCGACCAGCAGGTCGCCGGCAGGCGGCACCGCGGCGAAGTTCACGATCGCGGCGCGCTCCTCGTTGGTCAGCCCGAAGACCGCGCCCGGCTCCGCGAGCGTCGCGAGGGCCTCGGCCCGGGCCTGGAGCGGCCCGGTGTCGCCGCCCATGCCGACGAGCGTGTAGCTGAGCAGCGCCCCGGTCTCGCCAGGGTCGAGCGCGAGCGCGTGGCGCGCCTCGAGCCGGGGCTCGACCTCGGGGCCGGCGACGAGCTCGAAGCGCTCGGGCGCGAGCGCGCCGCCCACCACCAGGCCCTGCAGGCCGTCGTCGTGCGCCATGACCACCCACGGCTGTGACAGGTCGACCGGGCCTCCTCCGGGCGTCACGACCGTGCCCGGCTCGCGCACCAATTCCAGCACCGTGTCGAGCGGCACGCTCACGGGCGCGGGCGCGGACTCCGGGTTCGTCACGAGCGTGAGAGTGCGGCCGAAGGCGCCCGTGCGCGGCGCGTACTGGAGACGGCGCACGCGCACGCCGGAGCCGGCCACGCGCAGGCTCCTCAGGCTGCGGCCGTCGCTCTCCGGCGCGGCGAACGGCGGGTACTCTTCCGCCCCAGGCAGCCGCGTGCGCGCGAAGCCGGAGCACGGCGGCGGGCACGCGTACTCTCCCACGAACAACGACTCGTCGCCGCGCAACGGGCGCGGCACACGGACGTGCGTACCGGGCCGGACGCGGACGCTCGCGGTCTCCCCCGCCGCCAGCACGCCTTCCTCGACGCCCGCCTCCTCGCCCTGGGGGAACACCACACGGTAGGCGCCCACGGGGACGCGTATCGTCTCGCTGAACAGGTTTCCTCCCTCGGGCTCGTAGAGCTGCAGGTGCCGCGTCCACACGCCGCCTTGCCGCGCGGGCTGCTCGATCGACTGAACCGTGACCGAGCCGTCGGTAACGCCCCCCGAGTCCTCGTCGATCCCGACGTCGAGCCAGCCGCTCTCGGACAGGGCGATCGCGGCCGCGCGCTCCTCGCCGACCTCGAGGTCCGCGAAGGCCTGGCCGACGCTCTCGTCCTGCTCGCCGTAGACGCGCACGCGCTCGGCCCGGGAGAAGTGGCGGAAGGTCACCTGGCCATTCGCGTCGGTCGCGGCCTGGCGCAGCCGCTGCGGGCCGGAGTACGGGTCGTCGCGGTAGACCTCGACGGTCGCAGCTTCGGCCGCGCCACCGCCGCCCGGAGCGCTCACCGTCACGCGCAGGCTGGCGGTCTGAGGCAGGACCAGGTTCCGAGTCGCGGTCCCGACGAAGCCGGAGCCCCAGGGGATCGTGGCGGAGACAGAGAGTCCCGAGCCGTCGCCGACGGTCGCACGCAGCGTCGCGCTGGCGGCGTCGCGAGCCCCCTCGTAGAACAGGAAGGCCCCGTTGGCGCCCGCGGTCGTGCTGCGACAGAAGCCGGAGAAGCACAGCTCGACGAGAGCGCCCGGTACTCCGCCCGCGTCGGGCGGCGGCTCCAGGACCTGGCCGCGAACTACCGCGATCGGCATCACGATGTCGCGCGTGACGGTCCCGCCCACCAGCGTCAACGGCGCCTCTGCCGTATAGGCGTCGAACCAGGCGCGCAGCGTGTAGGTCTCCGGCGGGACGCCGTCGAAGCGATAGGCACCGGCTGCATCGGTATAGGTATCGGCGAACCACGACCCAGCCCGTAGCAGCTCGACGTAGGCGCCCGCCAGTCCGGTCGACCCGTCGCCGTTGGTCACGAAGCCCGTCAGCGTCGTGGGCCGCTCCGGCAGGTCGATCGCCAGCCGCAGCGTGCCGTCGGCAAGCAGCTCGCCCGAGGCCGCGTGGCTGTCGCCCGTGGCCGGGTCGACGACACGTGCGGTGATCGGTCCCGACCGCATCGGCACGCGGTAGCCGCCCAGTGCGTCGGTCGCGCCGTCGCGCGTACGCTCCTCCTCGGGAAGGTCGGTGCGTGCGTTCTCGGTCTCGACCGCCAGCGACGTCACCGGCAGCGGGCCGCGCCTCACGGCTATCTCGACCACGCCCCCGACGAAGGGCCGGAAGACGTGGACGGCGTCGTCGGTCATCGATCCCACGCGATAGCCGCCGGGCGTGTCGGACGTGGAGCGCGCAGTCACGAGCCAGGCACCGGGCATGGCGTCCGACACCGAGCGCGACACGAACGAGCCGGAGGACCCGTTCGCCGTGGCCGTCAGCTCGCCCTCTGGCGTGAAAAGCTCGAGCGCGTACGTGGGCAGCGCGGGATGGCCCGCGTGGGCCCAGGACTGGACTCCCGCCGACAGCGTCGTCCCGGCGGGCACCTCGATCTCCCAGACGTGCGAGTCGCGCGCGCCGAGCTGGCCCACTGGCACGTGTGCGTCCGCCTGGAGCGAGTCGCTCGACAGTACGACCGGCTCGTCCCACCTGGACCAGGCACCCGAGCCGGACAGCTGCCCGCGCAGGAACAGCGGTCCGCGCGGCACCCCCGAGAGGGTAAAGGCGCCGCTCGAGCCTGTGCCCCAGGAGGCGAAGAAGTCGTCACGAGCCGCGTTCATGGCGAGCGCCGTGGCCGCGAGCGCCTCGCCGCCGCGCGAGCGCAAGACCCCCGTGATCGTCCCGACCTCCGGCACCGTGACCGCGACCGGGACGAGGTCGGCCTCGGCTGTCATGCGGCCTTCGCCTTCGCCGTAGACCTTCGAGTTGGAGGGCTGCTGCACGCGGATCCGCACCGGGTCTCCGACGACGTTGGTCAGGGTGGCGATCCCGCCGCCGTCCGTGACTCCGCCGAAGACGAGGGCCGGCCCGCGCGCATCCGACTGCCAGTACACCCAGCCGTTGGCGAAGGGGGCCTCGCCGGAAATCGCCGTGACCCGGACGGTTCCAACCGGGAGCAGGGTCAGCGCGCGCGCCGGGTCGGGGCCGGTCGTGACCACGATCGGGATCGCGACCTGGCCCTGCGAGCGGGTGTCGTCGGTGGCGCGCAGCGTGTACGCCCCCGGCGGGACGTCGTCGAAGCGGTAGGCGCCGCTCGACGCCTGGCTCCGCAGGCTGCGCGAGAAGCCGCTCGCGATGAGTTCGAGCCGCGCCCCGATGCCGAAGCCGGCGGCGGTCGTCACGACACCCTCGACCGCGCCGAGCGCCGGATAGACGATGTTGCGCGTCACCGCGGCGCAGGTGAGCCCCTCGGGCGGCGTGGTGCAGGGGCCGGGCAGCACGATGCCCGCCGCCGATACGGGGATGCCGACCGCCATGTTGTTCGACGTCACGACGTAGGTGCCCGCGGGCACGGCGGCGAACTCGAAGGCGTTGTCGGACAGCAGCAAGGGTGGCAGGCTCTGGGAGCCCCTCGCCAGCACCACGTTGCCCCCGTTGATCGGCGAGCCGTCGATGCGCTGGACGAGCCCCTTGAGTGTTCCGGTGCCCTCGAAGACCACGTCGACGCGCGCGGTGCCCGACTCGGGCGCGAAATCCCCGCCGGGCCTCAACTGCCGGGAGCCGAACACGGTCGAGTGGGTGGCCGTCACCTCGAACGGGGCGCGCGGCACCACGATCCCGCTCGACGGCACGCCGCTGACGCTCAGGACGAGCCCGAACGTGAAGTAGCCCATCGAGCGCGGCAGACCGTAGTAGGGGCTGAGGCTGCGGTACTGGACGGTGCCCGCCGGCCGGAACGCCGTGGCGCGGTCCCCCGAGATTGCCAGCGCCTCCGCCACGCCGTCGTTGGCCGGCAGCGGGGGCACGCTGCTCACGAGGTCGCGCGGCACGACGAAATTGAGAACTGCCGCCGCTTCCTCGGGCGACAGGCCCGCGAGGGCCTCCGGCGGGAGCTGGACGAGACGCTCGCCGGTGGCCTCGGCGCGCGGCTTGTCCGACTGCACCGAGACGAAGTGCAGGATCGCCCGCGTCTCGCCCGGGCCGAGCACAATGCCGTCCCAGCGCTGCGTCACCCGCGCGCGGCCGCTCACCGGCGCCACGCTCAAGTCCGTCGGGGCCGTGCCGCCAGGGCCCCAGGCCGCGAATGCCGTGGGAGCAAACCCGCCGAAGCCGCCGCCGCCCGACCAGATGTCGCGCTGGTCGCCGTCGTCGAGGACGATCCATTGGTCGGCGGCGGTCGCGGCCAGGTCTTCCGAGGACGAAGCGCGCACCAACGAAGAGGCGAGGTCGCTCTGCTCGACCAGGTTGACCGTGACCTCGGGCGCGCCGGGGGGGTTGGTGACGCTATCCACGATGCGGACGAAGTAGCCGTCGACCGGCACGAAGATCTTCCGAGTCACTTGCAAGCCGAGGAGACCCGCCTCCTCGAACACGAACTCGCGCTGGCCCTCCTCGGTGGGGACGAAGCAGGCTCCCGTCGCCGGGCACGAACCCGCGAACGCTGCGGAATCGAGGCCGCGCTCGATCAACAGGCGCGGTGTTCCGCTGGACGTGGGGAAGTTCGGGTTCCGGTCGAGCGTCGCGGCGCGGCCGATCGTCCAGGTGAACCCGTTGGCGTCGAGGCGCCCTGTGGGAACCAGAATGGCGCTCGACAGCAGCACCAGGTCGACCGTCTGGACCCCGCCCGTGGCCGGCATCTCGCCGGACGCGTCCCGCCGGTCGCTGCCTTTCGCAGCGACCAACGTGAAGACGCCCGGCGGCACGTCGTCGATGGAGTAGTCCCCGTTGGCATCGGTGAAGACCGCTGGAAAAGCTCCGCCCCAGGGCGTCGCCTGGCTGGTCAACGAGACCGATGCGCCGCTGACGCTGGCGCCCGCCTTGGTGACCTTGCCGGTCACCTCGCCGGTCAGGATCAGCTCGATCTCGCGGCTCTCCGTCTCGCCGTTCTGGTCGAGCTCGATCCCCGCCACGCGGGCGCGCAGGCGGCCCGCGACTCGCACCTCGAGCTGGTAAACGCCGAGCGGGACGTTCGCGAAGCTGAAGCTCCCGCTCGCGTCGGTCACGCTCTGGCCGGAGCGGCCGACGATCGTCACCGCCGCCCCCTGGACGACGCTCCCGCCGCCGGCGGCGCGCACGACACCCGCGATCGTCGCCGTGGGATCGAGCGTCACCGACAGCTCGAGCCGGCCGCCCGGGTCGAGCGTTCCCCCGGTCTCGACGACCGCGCCGTTCGCCGGGTTGCGCACCGTCACGCTGATCCCGCCGGCGAGGACGTCCGGATCCTCGAAGACGCCGCCCACGGTCTTTCCGCTCCAGAACCCGCCGAAGGGGCCGCTCGAGCGCAGCGTGACGTCGACGCCGCTCACGAGCTCATCCCCGGCGTCCGTCACGGTCACCTTCACGTGCCCGAGCCCGTTCAGCCGGATCGGCACCGTCACCGGCGAGTCGGGCGCGCTGATCCGCCCGCTCGAGCGCCCGCGGTCGCCCCGGCTCGTCTCGGCGTCGATCTCGAAGTCTCCGAGCGGAACGTTGTCGAACGCGTAGGCGCCGCCCGCACCCGTCACGTTGGTCGCGGTCTTGACGCCCGTGAGCCTCACCGTGGCGCCCACGGCAACTCCCGTGGTGGCCTCGCTCACCACTCCCTCGATCCGCGCCGACGGCGGCAGGGTGACCTCGACGGAACGCGCCTGCTGATCTGGCAGCGTGAGCGTCGTCAGGGCCGAGAGGCCGTCGTAGGAGGCCGTGACCGTCAGCAAGCCCGCGAAGACCTTCGGGAAGCGGGCGGCTTCGCCCGCGGCGCCGGTGCTGCCGTTGAGGTCGGTCGCGAACGGCGACGACGAGTCCACGCTGACGGCGGCCCCGGCGACCCGCGCGCCACCCGTCCGTGCGACGATCACCTCCAGGGACCCCACGCCGTTCAGCTCGATCGGCAGCGTGACCGCGCCGCTCTGCGCGAGCGTCACCACGGCGCGACCGCGGTCGCCGCTCGCGGTCTCCGTCGCCTCCAACGTGTGGGACCCGAGCGGGAGCGGAGCGAGCTCGTAGAAGCCGTTCGCGTCGGTCTCGTCCTGTCGCGGGTAGGCTCCGGCCACCGCCACGACCACGCCGGCGACGCCCTGCGGCCCGGAGCGGCGCGTGACCGTCCCGCTGACGCGTGCGAAGCTCGGCAGCTGCAACTCGACGCTCGTCTCGCCGCCGTCCGCCACCGTCACGAACTTCTGGACCACGAGGCCGATCTGCGGGTCGCTGGCCGAGACGAAGTACGAGCCGCCGCGCAGGCCGGTGATCGCGAACGCGCCCGTCTCGTCGGCCACGGTCGAGCGGCTCCCGGCGCTGACGGCCGCTCCCGCCGCGGAGCTGCCCGCCGCGGGCAGCACGGCGCCGCGGATCGTCGCGCCCAGGACGCGGAAGGTGACCTGGGCCTCGCCAATGCGCCCGGACTGATCCTTGACGTAGGCGCGCAGCGTGTTGCTGCCGACCGCCACGGCGCTCGGTCGCAGCACGCCCACGGCCCGCCCCTGGCTGAACTGGAACTCGCTCGCGTACTGCGCCTGGCCGCTCGAGTAGTACACGACGAGCGAGTCCAGCTCGAGACCCGAGCCGTCGTCGGCCAGCTCGATCACCAGCGGGCCGCCCGTGCCCGCCTGGACCGAGCCGTCGGCGGGCTCCACGATGGCGGCGAGCGGCGCCGTGTCGTCGAGCACGATCTCGCCGAGATCGAGCGTGTCGCCGTTGGCGGCGATCCGCCGGGCTCGCACGACGGCGATCCCGCCCGAGACGGGGTCGCTCGCGCGCAGGTCGAACTCCACGAGCGGGATGCCGGTCGCGACGAAGGCGCCGCTCTCGTCGGCCTGCACGGACACCTGGCCGACGCCGCTGAGCTCCAGCTTCACGTCGGCGCCGTAGGCCGGCAGCAGGCCCCCGGCGCGCAGGATGCGGCCGGTGACCGTCCCGCTCTCCGCGAGCGTGAGGATGAGCTCCTGCTCCTGGTCCGCGGCGACCTCGCCGGTCGCCGTGCCCCAGAGCGCCACGGCGCCCGGCTGCGCGCGCAGCTTGGCCGTGACGGCGCCGGCCAGGAGCTTCGTCAGCCGGAACTCGCCGCTCGCCGGGACGCGGACGAAAGCCTGCCAGGGGAAGGCGCCCGAGCTGTTGAGCCAGACGTCGCCGGCGATCGCCTCAGCGTTCGAGTCCCTCGCCTTCAGCAGCAGCGTGCCCACGCCGTTCATCACGACCTCGGCCTGGTTCTCGCCGATTTCCACCTCGACGGCGCCGCGGCCGCGGTCGGCCCCGCCCAGCTCCTCCACCGAGAGCGTGGCGCGACCGGTCGCCACCTGCGCGAAGCTGAAGAGCCCGCCGTCGCTCGTGTAGGTCACCTGGCTGCCGCCGCCTGTTCCTCCGGCGTGGATCGTCACCTTCGACGGCGGCGCGGGCGTCTCCTCGTCGGAGCGCAGCACCCGCCCGGTCACGCTGCCCGCGTCGCGCAGGTACACGTCGAGCGGCAGCACCTGGGCGTCCTCGGTGATCGCGCCGGAGGCGGAGCCGCTCAGGGCCTGGGCGCCGATCGAGGCGGTGACCGTGAGCGCGCCCTCGGGCACGCCGCCGAACTCGTACGTGCCCTCGGCGTCGGCGAGCGTGCTGCCCTTGTAGCTGCCGGCCTGGATCTTGACGGTCGCGCCGGGGCGGATCTCGTCCGGGCCGCCGGGCACGCGCGCGAGGACCTTGCCCCTGACCAAGCCGAGGCCCTTGGCGATGACCCGCAGGTCGAGCGGCGGCTCGCCCGGCGCGGACGGCTCGAGCGTCGCGACGGCGAAGCCGGTGCGCAGCGTCAGCGGGTCTTCGGCCTCGACGCGGATCGGACCGGCCGGGACGAAGTCGAAGGAGAACTCGCCGATCTGGTCGCCGGTGCCCGGGGTCGTGGTCTGGCCCACGGCGCGCCCGTTGACGACCAGCGTGACGAGGGCGTACGGGATCAGGGTCTCGCCGTCCGGCATCACGAAGTCTCCGCGCACGCTGCCGGTGGGATTCAGCTTGACGGTCACGTCCACGCTGGCGTCGGGCGCCGGCACGGCCCCGGAGCCGCGGCCGCCGCGGCCGACCAGGTCCTTGACCTCCACGCTGAACGGCCCCTCGAAGACCTCCTCGAACGTCGCAACTCCGAGGAGCGTCGGCTCGATCGAGCGATCGTGGCGCCGCTTCGGGTACTGCTGCTCGAGCAGCGTCACGGACGCCCGATCGACGGCCGCGCCGAGCGCGTCCTCCACCTTCACGCGCACCGTGCCGCGGCCCAGCAGCCGCAGGTCGTGCTGCAGGTCCTGGCCGGCGCGCAGGTAGATCGACTCGCGCACCACGCCGCCCGTGACGGGATCGCGTGCGGTGATCGAGTAGTTGCCCTGCGGCAGCACCGGCGCGAAGGCGAAGTGGCTGTCCGCGTCGGTGTAGACCGTCACGTCGGGCAGCGGCCCGTTGACCGTGACCTCGACTCCCTGCCCGGCCGGCGTGCCGCTCGGAAGGAACACGCGGCCGGACAGCTCGCCCGCGATCGTGTCGACGAACTCCAGGTCGAGTGTGAGCGTGCTGCCGGCGCTCGCGAGGTTGCCCTTCTTCGTGGCGACGCCGAGGTCGCTGCGCCCCGTCGCGCTGACGGCGCCCACGGCCACGCCCTTGAACTCGTAGACGCTCGTGGCCGGGTTCACCTGCGCCCGGTGCGACTCCTGCGTGACCATGCCGCAGCTGAACTGCCCGTCGTTCACGAACGCGCGCGAGACGAGCGAGACCGAGCCGCCGGTGAAGGTCGCCTGGGCGCTCGCGAGGCTGACGCTACCCGTCACGGTGCCGGAGCCGAGGAGCTGGACCGTGCCGAATCCCGGGACCGTCTCGCTGGTGATGACCGCGGTCCCGGTGGCGGCCTCGGTGAAGCCGCCTTCGCGGCGCACGGCCTGCGCCGTGTACGCGCCGAGCGGCAGGTCGGTGAACGTGACCTTGCCGTCGAGGTCGGTGACGCCGCTGCGGCACCCGCAGGGGTTGCGGCACACGCCGGCGAACCCGCCGACGCCGAGCAGCGCCACCTCCTGGTTGCCGATCGCGGCGTTGTTCGGTCCGAGCACGGTGAACGTGGCCGAGCCGATCGCCGAGAGCGTGATCACGACGCCGTCCTGCTCCTGGGTCACCGGATCGATGAACGCCCAGGCGTACCCCTGGCGGCGGCGGTCGGTGGTGATCGCGCCGATCGAGATGTTGACGCCCGTGGGCAGGCCGCTGAGCTCGAAATGGCCCTCGGCGTCCGTCCCGGTCGCGTTCTGGATGAAGCCGGTCGAAACGTCCTGCGCCACGATCACGCCGGCGGCGCCCGCTCCAGTCGGCAGCAGCACCCGGCCCCGGAGCGTGCCGAGCACGGCCTCCGGCTTCGCGACGTGGACGAGGGCGAAGTCCTGGACCGTCTGGCCCGCCGCCGCGAACCCGTTCAAGGCCGCGGAGGCCTCGCCGAACGGCCCGTTGCCGCGTCCCTGGATCGTGAAGTTGCCGACGGGCATGCCCTCGAAGCGGAAGGCGCCGGTTTCGTTGGAGAACACGTAGCCCGCGGGGCCGCTCGCCGTCAGGAAGGTCATGAGGGCCCCGGCCACCGGCAGCTCGGCGCCGTCCTTCACCTGCCGGAAGTCGCCGGACACCGTGACCGCGCCCGAGTCGAGCGTGACGTTCACGAGCGCCGCGGTGCCCGCGCGCTCGATGCGGCCGGTGGCGCTGCCAAGGCCCGCGCCGAAGCCCGCCTTCACCGAGACGAGGCCGACCGGCAGTCCGTCGACGCGGTAGTGCCCGGTCGCATCGCTGACCGCGCCGCCGCCGCGCTTGTGGTCGGTCTCGCTCTGGACCGCCACCGCTGCGCCCGCGACGGGCTGGCCGGCGAGGTCTCGCACGAAGCCCTCGACAGCCCCCTCGCCGAGCAGCACGATGTCGAGCAGCATCCGCTCGCCCGGCCGCCGCACGCGCGCCTCGAGCCGGCGCAGGAGGACGTTGCGGGTGTCCGCCGCCGCGACCTCGAACCCGCAGGGACCCTGGCGCACATAACGAATCTCGTAAGAGCCGTCGGGCCCGAGCGGCACGCGTGCGAGCGGCTGCGGCTGTCCGCCGACGGCGCAGCCCGCGTCGTGGATGTTCGAGTACACGACCGAGCCCTCGTCGACCGGCGTGCCGGAGGCCTCGCGCACCTGGCCGGAGACGTAGGCGCCGCCCCGCGTGAGGCGGGAGCGCAGCGGCGTCGTGGCGTCGCGCGAGAAGCCGCGGCGGTCGGCCAGGCCGGACACGCTGACGTCGGTCTCGACGTTCGGCCCCTCGGGCTGGTCGAGCGTCGCGAACACCAGCCGGCCGCTGAGCTGCGGCTTCGCGAACGCGACGCTGTTGCTCGGGATCGAATAGGCGGACGTGTCGCCCGCGGGCCCCTGGTCCACCGGCCGGTCGAAGACCAGCACCGCGTTCAGGCCGAAGTCGCCGGCCCGCGGGAGCGTCTCCGACCCGATGATGGAAGCGGCCAGCAGCTCGGGTCCGTTGGGCTCGAGCGTCTCCATCGCAACGGGGCGCTGCAGCTCGAAGACGCCGTCGCCGTCCGTGTCCTGCTCGAGGACCCAGGCTTCCGGCCGCGCGAGGTCGATCGCGAGCACGGCACGGCCGTCCGCATTCACGCTGCCGCGCACGAACGAGCCGCCCTGCGGGGCGGTGAGCGTGATCGCCGCGGGGCCCGAGACGTCGAGCCTGTAGCCCGTCGCGGCCGGCACCGTGAGCAGGCCCACGATCGGCGCCGCCTCGGGCGGGCCGAGCGGCAGCAGCACGGCGCCCGGGATCGCGCTCGAGCGGTCGCCGCCCGCCTGGCGCTCGAGCACGCTCCTGCGGCCGAGCGAGTCGGTGAGCGCAACGTCCACGTCGCCGACGACGCTCAGGCTCAGGAAGTCGGGGCCTGAGGCCGCCACCTCGGCCAGAGCGCCCTCGAACGCGGCCGCTCCGCCCGCGACGTCCGCCGCCGGAGCGAGCGCCGCGCCGAGCGCCTCGGTGAGCGCGCGGCCCGCGCCGCCCTCGCGCAGCAGGCGGTCGAATCCGGGATCGACGGGATCGCCGCCCCAGAAGTCGAGCGCCAGGTCGCGCAGCGCCTCACCGAGCGCCGCGTCGCGGTCGTCCGCGTCGCGCAGGGTCACGCGCAGGCCGGCCTCGGCGAGCGCGAGCGCCTTCTGCTCCACTGTTCCGCGCGTGATCCGCGTGACGCGCGCCGGCAGCGACCCGCGCGGCGCGTTGGCGATACTCCAGGCCTGGCCGAGCACGCGCATGGCCTGGTAGGTGACGGCGCCGGGCAGCAGGTTCACCGAGGCCGGCAGCACCAGCGTGTCGGGCGACAGCGGCACGCCCTCGTCGGTGACGCCGATCGTGAAGTCGACCCGTCCCTGCACGTTCACGCCCGGCTCGGGGTCGAAGCGCAGGTAGGTCGCCACCACCTTGCCGGTCTTCAGGCTCTTGAACTCGTACTCGAAGGAGTGGGCCTCGCCGGCCGCGATCTGGAGAACCGACTGCTCGGCGTCGCTCAGCAGCTGTAGGCCGCTCACTTGCGCGTCGATGATCCGGATGCGGACGTCATGCCCGTCGCCCTGGCCGATGTTGTTGAGCGTGATCGCGGCCTTGAATGTCTCGCCGTCGCGGACCACCGACGGCACCGTGAAGGTCACGTCGAAGAAGGGGTTGCGCACCAGCACGCCGCCGCTGGCCGCGCCCTTCACCTTGACGGGCCCCGTCGGCAGCCCGTCGAGCGTCGCGCCCAGCGCGATGTCGATCTTGTGGAAGCCCTCGCCGTTGCCGACGAGCACCCACTCGGCCTGCCCCTGCTCGCCCGGCGCGAACACGGCCACGTCGTCCTCGGTTCCCGGGGTCTCGTCCGGCCCGATCCCGAGGACCGGGCGCTCGGCCGGCGGTACGTCCTCGCCCAGGCGCTTCGCGAGGTAGAGCGGGTCGTCGTCGTTGCCGGGGTCGAGGTCGTCGCCGGGTGGAAGCTGGATCTTCCCGGCGATGTCGCGCACGAAGAGACGCGAACCGAGCGGGGTGCCGTTCGCCACGTAGACGACCGCCGAGAAGAACTGCTTCAGGTAGCCGACGTTGCCGGGGATCACGAGGACGCTCGGGATGCGGATTGGCTCGCCGTTCGGCAGCGTGAGGGGGACCTCCGGACCCGCGTCCGCCTCGCCCTCGGGAAGCAACATCAGCGGCACGATCATCGCGGGCGGCCGCGGCACCGCGGGCGACTCGACCTTGCGCGTCGGGTCGGTCACGGTCGTATCGATCGGCTGCGGCACCACGACGCCCTTGCGATCGAAGACCACCGGGAAGTCGAGGTTGACGACCTCGGACTCGAGCCGCAGCGCGAGCGAGAACTGGAACCCGGTGTAGTCCTTGCTCGTGATCTCGATCCCCTTCTCCTTGAGCTCGTCGAGCGTGAGCGGACGCGTGACCAGCTTGGTGACCAGCACCTGGTCGATCACCTTGAGCGTCGCGACCTCTGGCAGGACACCCATCACCGCGCGGCCACCCGAGACGATCCGGATGTTCGTGAGCTCGTAGTCGCCCCCGGTGCTGAGTCCGGGCAGCGGCAGGATCAGCGGATCGGCCGGCAGCGGCTCTCCGTTCTCCAGATCGGGGATCGTGATCGTGCGAGGCAGGCCGGGCCCGTTGAGCTCGGCTTCGATGAAGAAGACGCCCCCGACGAGGCCCTCCACCTCCGAGGCGGTCAGCTGACGGCCGCCGGCGCGGACGATCACCTGGACTCCGGCCGGCGTGTTCTTCGGCACGACGGGGTTCACGGGATCGAGGCTGGCGCCCAGCCCGGCGAGCTGCAGCTCCATCTCGCCGATCTTCCGCAGCGGCGCCTGCGCGGCTGCGGGCGCGGGCAGCAGGCCACTCGCGAGAGCGGTGACGGCGAGGGCGAGGGCGGTTCGGGTCATCGAGTGGCCCCGAATGCTGAGGGATCTGCGAGGATGCCGCGCCCTCGTTGTGACGGTTTCCCGAGTGTCACTCGCGACACTCCACCTGCCCGATCTGAAGATCGGTAGCGGCGGGACGTCGAGTCGCTGCTGGAGAAGCGCCTGGCCCATGGTTGTCGATCACCGCCCGGGGTGCGATGGGAGAGGGCCGCCCACCCCGTCGGTTGCTCCTACGTTTACGTCAAGGAATGGCGGGTAGAGTACGCTCCCCTTTTGCGCAGTGTCAATGGTGCAACGCCCGGAAAGCGCGGTCTTTCAACAATATATGTGCGAGCACTGAGCGGACGAGCGCGCTTTGCGACTAGCGACTATCCAATCGAGCAATCGAGGGGTCAGGTCTTGAACTGAGGCGTCGAGTCGAGTCCTGACCCTTCCCGTTGCTGTCAGAGCGCGAAACCTCCATACTCACGCGCAACGCGGCCCTTCCCTCCCGCGCCAGGGGGACTGGTGACAGGAGACGACCGAGACGGCTTGCGCAGGCCGGAGAACGTCGCCGGTTTCTTTTTCTTCTTCCTGGTCGCAATGTCGCCCGCAGCGCTCACCCCCTCGCCGCGTTCACTCTCGGAGACGCTGGCGGCGCGCTTTCCGGCCGTTCGCACGCGACTCGAGAGCCCGGTGCGCCTCGAGAGCGCCTCATGGCGGCAGGGCCTACGACGGGTCGCTGGCGTTCGCGTCGCCGTTACGCCGGACGACCGTGTCCGCGTCGGCTTCCCCGCGATCGCGACGGACGCCGTCGTTGCCGAGGGCGAGGGCGTGCGGGTGGTGCTCGCACCGCTTTCCGCGCGTGCCGCACGCGCGGAAGCGGAAGGCGCGGCCGTCGCATATCGCGACGTCTATCCCCAGACGGACGCACTCCACGTCGCGAAGCCCGACTGGACCGAGGAGTACCTGCACCTGCGGACCCAGTCGGCGCCACGCCGATTCCAGTACGAGGTGGTCGAAGCCACCGGCGCGACGCGCGTGGGAGTGGAGAACGGCCAGGTTCACTTCGTCGACGACTCGGGGAAGGGCCTCGTCATACTGGCGCCGGTGGTGGTCGACGCCATCGGCCGCCGCAGCGCGACCGCAGCGCACTGGGCGCTGGAGACGACCGCTGACACGCGTCGCCTGACCCTGGACCTGAACCCGGAGGGTCTCGAGTACCCGCTGCTCGTCGACCCCACTTGGATCACGACAGGCAGCCTGGCCACGGCGCGCGGCGACGGGATCGGTATCCTGCTGCACAACGGCAAGGTGCTGGTGACGGGATTTGCGGCTAACGCCGAGCTCTACGACCCAGCGACCGGTGTCTGGAGCGTCACGGGTGCGGGCTGGGCGGCTCGGGGATTTGCGGCCGCCGTGCTGCTCCGCAACGGCCGCGTGCTCGCGTGCGGGGGCGTGAACTTTTCGACGTTCGCGGAGTGCCGCAGGTACGACCCGGACACGAACGGCTGGACGCTCGTCGCCAGCATGGGAAGTTTGCGCCAGCAGCACACCCTCACCCTGCTCGGCGACGGCCGGGTCCTCGCGACGGGCGGCCAGACGGCCGCGAACAGCCCGATCGCCTCCGCCGAGATCTACGACCCGGCGAGCGACACCTGGACACCCACTGGAAGCCTCTCTGCCCCGAAAGGCCGGCACACCGCCACTCGCCTGCCCGACGGTCGCGTTCTCGCCGCCGGGGGAACCACGCTTCCGGGACCTGCGGGCACGCCGATCGCGGAAGTCTACGATCCGGCGACAGGCTTGTGGACCCGGGTCGGGGACATGGTGAACTTCCACTACGACCACCTGGCGACGCTCCTGCCCGATGGGCGCGTGCTCGCGGCGGGAGGGAGCTTCGAGAACCGCGCCGAAGTCTTCGACCCCGGCAGCGGAACCTGGTCCGCGGTCGCCGCCATGAGCGCCCAGCGCAGCAACGCGAGCTCGACGCTCCTGCCCGGTGGGCGCGTGCTCGTGGCCGGCAGCGGCGGCGGCGCTCTGAATACGACCGAGCTGTTCGACTACCTGACCAACACCTGGTCTGCAGGACCCAACATGACGGCGGGCCGCTTCCGCCAGGCGTCCACGATGCTCCCGAACGGGCGCGTGCTGGTCGCGGGAGGCTTCAACGGCCCCGCGATCGCGACCGCCGAGCTGCTCGACGTCGACGTGCCGTTCTGGACCGCGACCAACCCGATGGGGACCGCCCGCTCCGAGGCCACGGCGACGCTGCTCAAGACCGGCAAGGTGCTGGTGACGGGCGCCGTCGGCTCCAACACGGCCGAGGTCTACGACCCGGCAGCGACGAGCTGGACTGCCACGGCCAACAACCTCGCAAGCGCGCGCTCGCGACACAGCGCGACGGCGCTGGTCAACGGGCGCGTGCTGGTGGCGGGCGGCCAGGGCCTCGGAACCGGCTCGGCCGAGCTCTACGACCCGCCCAGCAACACTTGGTTGGCCACGGGCTCCATGGCCGGGCCGCGCGCAGACCACACGGCCACGCTGCTGCCCTGCGGCGAGGTGCTCGTGGCCGGCGGCAACGCGAGCGTCGCGACCGCCGAGCGCTACAACCCGCGGACAGGCCTGTGGCGTCCGACCGGCAGCATGAACACGGGACGATACCGCCACACCGCCACGCTGCTGAAGGACGGCCGGGTGCTGGTGACCGGCGGGTGGAATGCCGGAAGCCCGAGCGCCACCGCCGAGGTCTACGATCCCGCGGCCGAAACCTGGACTCCCATCGTGAGCACCATGAGCGCGGGTCGCTACCACCACACGGCGATCCTGCTGCCGAGCGGGAAGGTGCTGATCACGGGCGGAAGCTTCGCCGCGGGCAGCGCCGATCTCTTCGATCCCGCGACGAACACGTTCACTCCGACCGGAGCCCTCTTCCGCGGGCGCGACCTCGGCTTCACCGCCACGCTGCTCCCGAATGGCCGGGTGCTCGTGGTCGGGGGCACTTCGAATCCCGCGCAGGCAGAGGTCTACGACCCGGTGGTGGGTCTGTGGGCGGCGGTCCCGGACGCGCCGACGAGCCACCAGCGCCACGTGGCCGCGCTGCTGCTCGACGGGCGCGTGTTGATCGCGGGCGGCATCCTGTCTTCCGCCGCCGAGGTCTACGACGTGGGCCGGGGCGAGCTTGCGGGCTGGCGGCCGATCCTCACGACCGCGACCGACCCGCTCGTGACGGGCGCGCCGCTCGTCGTCACCGGCGTCGCGTTCCAGGGCCTCGGGGAAGGCTCGACCGGCCTCGGCTACATGCACTCCGCCACCAACTACCCGCTCGTGCAGCTGCGTCGGCTGGACAACGATCTCGTGAGCTGGCTCCCGGTCGACCCCGCGAACGGCTGGTCCGGCACCGACTTCCGTTCGCTGCCGGTGACCGGCGTCCCACCGGGCCTCGCGATCGCGACGGTCTTCACGAACGGGATCCCGAGCGGCTCGAAGGGCCTCTCCGTCGAATGCCCGGCTCCGACCATCACTGCGTCGCCGACCAGCCAGAGCGTGTGCCAGGGCGGCGCCGTGAACTTCACGGCCTCGGCGACCGGCGACTGCCCGACCTATCAGTGGCGGCGCAACGCGACGCCGCTCATGGACGCGGGACCGTTCACAGGCACAGCGACGCCGAACCTCTCGGTCTCTCCGGCCGGCCTGGGGGAAGCCGGCAGCTACGACATGCTGGTCTCGCTCTCCTGCAGCAGCACGGTGGCGACGTCGGCCGCGGCGACGCTCACCGTGAATCCTCCGATCGGCGCCGTGGACGCCTCCATCACAGGGCCAGCGAGCGTGTGTACGACCTGCCTCGGAGGCATCGCGAGCGAGCTGCACACCGGCGGCGGTGCCGTGACCCACCAGTGGGGCTTCCGGACGATCTCGCTCGGTCCGATCACCGACATCCCGTTCGCGACCTCACCGAGCTACGTCCTGAACGGCGCCGACTTCCCCGGCCTCGGCAACTACTTCCTGGTGGTAAGGGTCACCGCGGCCTGCGGCGGGCTGGTGATCTCCGACGAGGTGCCCGTGACGGTCGCCAACACGCCAGGACCCACCGACGAGGTGCCGTTCTTCACGGTCACCTCGCGCGATTCGCGCAACGTGCTGGAGTGGGTGTACCCGGCGGCATTCGACACGATCCGCATCCGCTTCACGACGGGCTCGCCCTGCGCGTTCCCGACCGACGGCGACACTTCGGGCCTGCTGCTCCTCGACAGGATCGGCGCGCCGGGCGCGCGCGACAGCTTCCCGCACGACCCTGCGACGAACGGCACGACCTACTGCTACACGATCTTCGTGGACACAGGCGGCGGCGTCTGGTCCACGGGCAAGACCAACTCGGCCTCGCCCTTCACGACCACCGGGCCGCTGAAGTGGGCCTTCCACTCCGGGCTCTTCTCGACCACGGCTCCGACAGTGGGCGGCGGCGGCGTGATAGCCACCAACAACGCCAACGCCGTGCACGCGATGTCGCGTGGGCCCGCGGGCGGCGAGTGGCCGGCGGGATGGAAGCCCGTGCTGCTCGGTGGCGCGGTGCAGAATCGCTCGCCCATCGTTCCGATCAGCGTGGGGAGCTCGAACCCGGTCGTGTTCCTGGGCGCACAGGACGGCAACGTCTACGCCGTCGACGGCACGATCGGGGCCGCCGCGGCCGCGCCGTGGCCGGCTCCCGCCCCGGCGGGAGGCCTCGTGCAGGCGGCGCCCGCAGGGCTCTTCGGCGACTTCACCGGCGCCTTCGACTACCTGCTCGTCGGCACGCGCGTGGCGGGCGGCGACAACGTGTTCAAGGCCTTCGATCCCACGGACGGCAGCCTGGAGGGGACGTTCGACAACGGCGGCCCCGGAAACGGGATCGGGATCATCAGCAGCATGGCCGCCGTGGACTACGCGACGAGCCGCGTCTACTTCACGAGCCGTGCGCGGCCCGGCGGCAGCGCCAACACGCTGTGGTGTCTGCAGCTCGGGCCGACGGGAAGCGTCTTCGCCCTGGCCTGGGCACGCGACGACCTCGGCGACCTCGAGAGTGCGCCAGTCTTGCGAGGCGGACGCGTTTACGTGGGCAGCACGAACGGGGGCGGCACGCTCTACTCGATCGACGCCGCGAACGGCCTCGCGGTCAACGACCGCACGTTTCTTCACGGGGACGGGCCGGTGAAGGGGTTCGTGTTTCCCGACCGCAACTCGCCCACGGGCGACCTCTACTTCGCGGCCAACACGCGCCTCTGGGGCGTGACGGAGATCGGCTCCGTGCTCGCGAACAAGTTCGGCGCGGGCATTCCCTTGCCGGGAGGAGCCGTGCCGTCCACGCTCTTGTTCCACACGGCGAGCCATTACGTCTACGTCGGAGGCAGCGACGGCTGGCTCTACCAGATCGACACGCTGCAGACGCCACCGAGCGCGGACTATGCGGTACGGCTCGGCGCGAGCCCGCTCACGCTCGGGGCCCCCTCGCTCGACCGGGAGTACGGCCTCGTCCACATCGGCTCGGAAGCGGGGACCTTCTTCGCGGTTGAAGTGCCGGTGCTCAACATTTGCACCACCAGTTGTGCGGGCAAGCCCATCGGCACGCCGTGCACGAGCTTCGCCGCGCTCCCCTGCACCGAGTCCTGCTTAGCGAGCACTGCCGGGTCGTGCTCGGACGGCGGCGGGGGCTGAGTGTCGAGAATCCCTACTCCACCCAGTCGACCACGAACAGGTTGGTCTCGCCCGGGGTCTTGCCGCCGCGGTTCGACGCGAACACCAGTCTCTTGCCGTCCGGCGAGAACATCGGGAAGCCGTCGAAGCTGGGCTCGCTCGTGATCCGCTCGAGGCCGCTGCCGTCGTCGCCGATCATGTAGATGTCGAAGGCGCGGCCGCGCGGGTTCGGGTAGTTGCTCGAGAACACTATGCGGTTGCCGTCGGGGTGGAAGTAGGGCGCGAACGAGGCCGCCCCGAGCTTCGTCACCTGGCGCTTGTTGCGGCCGTCCGCGTCCATCACCCACACCTCGAGCGCGCCGGGCCGGTAGAGGTTCTGCGCCAGCGCCTCCTGGTAGCGCGCGAGGCTCGCGGCGTCGGCGTGCACGTCGCGGCGGTACACGATGCGCTTGCCGTCCGGCGAGAAGAACGGCCCGCCGTCGTAGCCGGGCTCGTGGGTGAGGCGCTTCATCCGCGAGCCGTCCGGCGCCATCGTGTAGATCTCGAGATCGCCGTCGCGGACGGAGGTGAACACGATCGCCTTCCCGTCAGGTGAGAGCGTCGCCTCGGCGTCGTAGCCGGGCGTGTCCGTGAGGCGGCGGAAGCCCGAGCCGTCGAGCGCATGGCTCACGATGTCGTAGCCCGGGAGCATCGGCCACGAGTAGCCCTTCGTGTGGTCGGCCGGCGGCGGGCAGGCCTCGTCCGCGAGGTGCGTCGACGCGTAGAGCACGCGGCGGCCGCCCTCGAGGAAGTAGCCGCAGCTGACGCGGCCCTTGCCGTTGGACACGCGCCGGCTCTCGCCGCTCGCGACGTCGGCCACGTACGCCTGGTCGCACATCACGCCCTCGGCATCGCTCATCCGCTGGTAGATGATCTTCTGCCCGTCGGGGCTCCAGTAGCCCTCGGCGTTCTGGCCGCCGAAGGTGAGCTGGCGCAGGTTGCGGAAGTGCTTCTCCTCGGGGTGGATCACCGCCGGGCCTGCGAGCGCCGGCCCGGGGTGGCGGGCCGCGGCAGCCGGGGCCGCTGGCTTTTCGGAAGTCGTCTGCGGCGAGGGGTGCTGCGGGAACGCCAGGGCCGCGCCGAGCGTGGCGGCCGCTGCGAGGATGGGGACGTATCGGGTCGTGTTCATTCCATCTGCTGCGCGAGGTAGTTCTGGACGCCCATCTCCTTGATCATGCCGAGCTGCGCCTCGAGCCAGTCGACGTGGGCCTCCTCGTCCTTCAGGATCGTCTCGAGCAGCGAGCGGGTGCCGTTGTCACCCTGGGCGCGCGCGAGCTCGATGCCCTTGTTGAGCCGCGGCACCGCCTGGTATTCGACCTCGAGGTCGTTCTGGAACTGCTCGGGCACGCTCTTGCCCACGTTGATCTTCATGTACTTCTGCATGTTGGGCGCGCCGTCGAAATACAGGATGCGGTCGATCAAGTCCTGCGCATGGCGCATCTCCTCGATCGACTCCTTGCGGATGTAGGCGGCGAGCTTCTTGTAGCCCCAGTTCTCGTTCATCCGCGCGTGGATGAAGTACTGGTTGACCGCGGTGAGCTCGGCGCACAGCACGTCCTGCAGCACCTCGATGATCTCGTCGTTCCCCTTCATGGGAATCCCCCTCTGGCGAGCGTCGGAAAGGGGAATCTTAACCCGGCTTCAGCGGCGGGCGGCGAGGTGATCGCGCAGGTCGGGCAGGCACGCGGTGCAGAGGTGGCCGCAGCCGGTCTGGCGCTGAAGCGCTTCGAGGCTCTGCCCCTCGACGCACACGCGGCGTGCGATCTCGTCGAATGCAAGTCCCGCGCACTCGCAGCGCGTCATGAGGCGCCCGAAGCCGAGCGGCTCGTTCTCCAGGACGCCATTGCTGCTCGCCATACCCGCCAATATGATAATGAAACACGTTTTCAGAATCAAGCCGACACGCCTCCCGGGAGTCGTCTTTGAAACAAGGGGGCTCCGCCCCCTCGAGCTCCCCCGGGTTGCCTGTTGCGGCGGCTAGAATGGCTGTATGCCTGAAGCCTTGGACGTCACTTGTCCTTGCTGTGAGGCGCTGCTCAAGGTGGATCCCGAGACGGGAGCGGTCGTCTGGGCCGACAAGAAGAAGGCCCCGGCGAAGAGCTTCGACGACCTGGTGAGCCGCGTCGAGGCGCAGCGCAGCGTGCTCGACGAGAAGTTCGCCCGCTCGGTGCAGCACACGAAGCGCGCCGGCGAGATCCTCGAGAAGAAGTTCGAGGAGGCCCGCCGGCGGGCCGAGCAGGACCCGGACGGCAAGCCGCCCCACCCGTTCGATAACGAGTGACCCCGGGGACCGCGTTATGATCGGAACTCTCTCATCTCAACGGAGGAATCGCACATGCTGAAGCGTTTCGCACTGGCGGCAGTCGCTGTCTGCGTGGCCGCTCCCGTCTTCGCCCAGGGCAACCCGCGCGGCGAGGCCAAGACGACGGTGGCGGGCAAGGCCGTGGCGATCGACTACGGGCGGCCGAGCCTCAAGGGCCGCGACATGCTGGGACAGGCCCAGGTGGGCCAGGCCTGGCGCATGGGCGCCGACGCCGCCACGGGCCTCAAGACCGACGCCGACCTCGCGTTCGGCGCGGTCAGCGTCCCGAAGGGCGAGTACATCCTGCAAGCGACCAAGGTCGCCGCCGATCAGTGGCAGCTCAACATCCTGAGCAAGGCCGACCGCTCGAAGATCGCCGACGTCCCGCTCGCCGCGTCGAAGCTGCCCGCGAGCGTCGAGCTGTTCACGATCGACATCAAGGGCGAGAAGGACAAGGGCGAGCTGATGCTCAGCTGGGGCACCACGGCGCTCGCTGCGCCGTTCACGGGGAAGTAGAACCGACCGGCGCAGCGACAAGAGACCAGGGACCGGCAAGACGAACTAGAACTCGACGGGTCGCGGCCGGTCGGGCGACCCGTCGAGGGAATCAGTCGACCCAGCCCCGCCGGCGGTACACGACAAGCCCGATGCGCTCGTGCGCGATCGTGGAGAAGGCTCGCCGCCGGTCTCCCGGAAAACGCAGGTTCTCGAGGTCGAAGTTCGTCTCGGCCGCCGGCACAGAGATCGCCACCAGACCCTGCTTCTCGAGCGCCGCCGCGGCGCGGCGCGTGTGGGTGGGCGACGTCACGGCCAGGACGCGCTTGATGCCCCGCTCGCGGGCGAGCTTGGCGAGCGCCACCGCCTCGTCGTGGGTGTTGAGGATCCGGCCGACCTGCAGCACCTCGCCCCGGCGCGCGAAGGTGGCGAGCCAGGCGCGCGCCAGGGGCGCATAGGACCCGGCGGGCGGGGGCACCTCGGAAACAACCAGCCACGGCGCGCGGCCCTCGGTCATGAGCTCGATTCCCTTGAGCAGCCGGCTCATCGCGTCGGTGGTCGGGTCGCCGTCTTCCTGGATCCGCGAGGCGAACACGAAGACCGCGTCTGCGTTCTCGACGGGGTCGCGCCGCACGAGCCCCTCGGCGAGCCGGGACGCGAGCGGAGTGAAGCTCACCGCGAGCCAGAGCACGGCGAGGAGCAGCGTTCCCGCCGCCACCAGCCGCCGCAGCGGCGTGAGCCAGGCCATGCCGCAGACGGCGGCGATCGCGGGCAGCAGGTAGCTCCGGTCACCCAGGTACGAGACGAGCGACGGCAGGTTCAGGTCTACGACGATGAACCCGGCCACGGCCCCGACGGCGAGCCCCGTCCCGACACGCTCCGCCAGATGGCGACGGGCTGGGCCGCTCATAGGGAGGAGCTCATGGCGGACAGGCTACGGGCTGCGAGCGGAGCCCGATTCACTCGGG
>Ga0214472_10001288_pt1 | contig 28529 bp, 23 predicted proteins | sample RVTome_6_FD_207662 | JGI IMG/M metagenome (GOLD analysis project Ga0214472, IMG submission 207662) | Soil microbial communities from uranium-contaminated site in the Upper Colorado River Basin, Wyoming, United States - RVT140D175 | ecosystem: Environmental > Terrestrial > Soil > Contaminated >...
CAGCGCCGCGCCCGCAGCGCCTCGTGGCCGGCGGCACGTCGCTTGCCAGCCGAGTTCACCGGCCCCCTGTGGGGTCGGCGCGGGGTAAAGACGACGCCAATCGCCGTCCCCAACGCCGCGGGCGAGTCGGAATGGGGTCTCACAAGGGTGATTCGGGGGTTGCGATTCAGCGAGGCCGGCGCTAAAATCGCGTTTGGAATTCTTATCCGCTCTTATCCGCCGCTCATGTCCGAGACGCTCAGAGCGCGGCGGCACCCACTGCCGCTGGATTGGTCCGAGCAGCGCGCGCTCCTGTTGGGATAGCGGGACCGCCCAGGGACTATCCGCTCAGGGCGACCGTGGGCGCCAGCATGTCACCAAAACTGCGCGCGGAGAAAGTACGCGGGAACGCCGGTGCTATCGCGCCAAATTCGGCAGGGAGAGAGACCGCGGTAATCGAGTTGAGCGGCTAACCCGCTGAAATGACCCCTCATTCCAAGACTGGCGGAGAGGCAACCGAAAACCGCCAGACTGGTTGGCTGGGGCGCCAGGATTCGAACCTGGGATCGCGGGACCAAAACCCGCTGCCTTACCACTTGGCTACGCCCCAATTCCGGCCGGTCGACTCGCGCGGCGATATATAGGCATCGCCCCTTCGCAGCAATGAAGGCGGCGACCTTCGCCCCGCATCGTCGCGCGGCGACAGCACCGGACAACTCGTGCGCTACCTAACCCGGACAACTCGTGTGCTACCGACACACCTGTCGGAGGCGGCCGCAAGCCGGCGCATTGACAACCAACGCTCGGCTTTCGAAAGTTGTACAAACAGTGGGAACTCGTGGTGGCCCGAGCGCGGGCCGCCCGGCCAGGGAGGATACCATGGCCCGACATCGTTCCGCATCCACGCCCATACGCTCGTCCTGGGGTCTCGTCCGATGGATGCCGACCGCGATCATGCTCGCTTCGATCTTTGTCTCCCCGCCCCAGCCCGCCGTTGCCGGGGGCGAAGGTTTCGGGCCGGCGCCGCCCTGCAATACCGATGTATGGCGCGAGCACACGCTTGCGGAGGCCTATAACGCGGTAAAGGAGGCCCAGGCCATCGTCGCGGCGAGCGGTCCGGGCCTTGTCTACCCGGAATTGGGCACCGCGCGTGCGCTCATGACCCATGCCTGGTCGCGGCTCGAGCAGATCCTGAACCAGGGCATACTGAAGTGGAGCAACCACTGCATGTCGTGCGACCCCACCAAGGGCGTTCCGAGCTATCTCGACGTGGCCAATGCGCTGGTGGCGGTATCGCGCCTGGTCTACGACCGCCCAGATTACGGCGAGTATCTCGGGCTCGTCGAAACGGCCGAAATCAATATGACGGTCCTAGACTACTGCGGCTTCTATGCGACCAGTCTGATCGGCACCCCCTATCTCGACAAGATCGACGGATGCTGGGAGTTCGGCCGCACCGACGGCACGATCCTGCAACTCGATCTCCGCCTGACACAGGCCGGCGGCGGCTCGGGCCTGACAATCAACAAACGCCCGCATCCGAACGAGACCTACTACTGGCCGCTCGGTAATGAGATCGTCTTCCTCCACCCCGACCGCTCGGTGACCAGCATCTTCAGGCAAACCGGCGACAAGAGCTACTCAGGCCCGTACATTTCCCATCCGGGCCTGCCGCTGGAGGGCGTGGATCACTACCTCAAGCGCCGGACCTGGCAGCTTGCGGCAACGCGCGCAAACCCGGCGGGAAACCCGCTTCAGTTCGTCCACCCGCCGGGCAGTACCAAGCCGCAGTCCAGGGAGTACTGGACGGTCGGGAACGACCTGTTGGCGCGTCGACTGGTTCCTGACACGACTGTGGCTCCCCTGCTCGCCGGCGCGCAGCCGGACCTGCGGTACAGCATCTCCACAATGGCACCGCAGCTGGTGGCGGGCGAGCCGGAGACGCTGACCACCGCGACCGCGACGGCGCAGGGTTACGATCCGAACAAAATCACCAGTACCGCCTTTCAGCTGTGGATCGACTGGGGAGCCAATCCGCTCGGCGTGGCCGCAATCGGCCAATGGAATCCCGTGAATAAGGTCATGATGGCGGGGAAGCGCCACATCTCGATCAACAAGAGCCTGCAAATGAATCCCGAACCGCCGTTCGATCTCGATGTCATGCTCCGGTGCGACGCTCCCAAGCACCAGCCTCTTGCGCTGATCGTTAGCGGCGGGACCGCGAACCGCCCAGGCAGGATCGAGTTCGAGTATCAGGAGGAGTAGCGCCATTCGCCGACCCCGACGATTCGAGCGCCTCGCAATCCGGATCGCCGGTCCCGCCTGGCATAACCGGTCGCCGCTTCGGAGGCGGCCTGCTTCGGAGGCGGCCTTGCGGGCCCAATTGCCAGCGTCTATATCCGCCGGGCCTCGCGGCCCTGGCTCCACAGGCCACGGCAAGGCAAACGGCGGAGCGTAGCGCAGCTTGGTAGCGCACCTCGTTCGGGACGAGGGGGTCGCAGGTTCAAATCCTGCCGCTCCGACCAGCCGCTCAAGTGTCCGGCCCGGAGACATGGGTGACGGATCGTTCCTGACTCTATGCACTCGGCATCGTGGTGCTGCTTGCCGGCATCGCCTGGACAGCAGCGAGCGCGGAGGCGAGGAGCGCCCGCGCCCAACCCGGTCTCGGTCTCGTCATACCGGCCGCGCTGCAACGATGAGACGACCGCGGCGGAGCCGGGCGCCATCATCCGCCGCATGCGCACTTGAGCATCTGACGCAACACGCTTTTTCTTCGTTTTCCCCGCTCGTTTTCCTGTTCTTCGATGCAACACCGAGCAACCTCGCAGAGAATCTCCGGGCCCCGACCGCCGAGTTGCTGTTGATTTCCTCCCTCGTTCCGTCGTTACCTACGCGCCAGCAGAGCAGCACGGATGGCGCGCTCTCAGGAAGGTCTTTCAGGGAGGTGTCAAACGGGGGGATAGAGGGTCAGATCTTTAGGTTGTAGCTAAATGTGTTTGCAAACCAAAATCGGGGCGTGACTGGCATGCTTGTCATCAAAGTCAAAGCTGGTTTTTAGTCGTTTTAGGCAGTCAAATCTGACAATTTTCACTTGCGATTCCTAAAATGCGCCTAGAACCCTCTTAAGCCTTTGTTTTCTATATGGAAATGGCAGTTGAGGCGTAAGCGTTCACAAGGGGGGTAGCTCTGCAACCTATTGATTTTTCTCGAATTGCAGATTTTGTAGTTTTGGCAACAAAAATGTAAACTCGTTTAAAATCAAAGACTTGTGACTTTATAAGAGGAAATCATAAAAATAAACTCATTGATTTTTAAGGAGTTTACCCTGTGAACGCGTACGTTGAGGCAGGTGTTCAGCATTTCCGGCTCAGGAACCGTACTCGAATGTTCGCTGATCCCCTTATTTGCTGGCTCGTAGCGTTTTTCGGGAACCATAAATTGGGAATCGTGAGTGAAAAGTCGGGACCTTTCATGAGACGTCAAAAGTAGTGAACAGTTTGTTTGGCGAAGCCCGGTATACCGCTGAGTTCGGAGTAGCAAACTGTCAACTGGGATTTGAAAGATCCCCCAAAAAGCGCTAGAAGTCTCTCGCTATCAACAAGCCAAATCCCTGGAACTCCGTGCTGCCACCAGCCTGGCCCGCCTGTGGCAGCAGCAAGGCAAGCCCCGCAAGGCACGCGAGCTACTGGCTCCGGTGTACGGATGGTGCACGGAAGGGTTCGATACCGCCGATTTGCAGGAAGCCAAAGTATTGCTAGACGATCTGTCACCATAGCCGAATCGATGTGCAAGTGGCACTGGATGGATTCTCCTACTCTCCCAATTGTTCCAGGAGTGACTCGAAAAATCTTTGGCTATATCTCATCCCCGCTTCCTGCATACGGGTGAGCAGCGGTCTAACAGCTGGTATCAGATTGCGGTCTTTGGCGCGGACTAATAAACCGGCTGAGCCAATGACAGGCAATCCTCGCGTAATCGCGATCGCTCGTGCGGCCCGCTCATCTAGGACGACTTCATCCGCATCCAGCGCTTCGGCCAAGGCGATCACCTCAGCCTCTCCACGATCCAGCAAGGCAAGAAGGTCAGTAGACACCCCACTTACGGCCTGGACGTTGATCCAGGTCGCCTCACGGATTGTCTCCGCCCCTGGGCGCTCTGATGCTTCCGTCACTTCCTGCCAGACTGCCTGCGGAAGAGTCAGTTCCTCCACAATGCGCTCCAACAGTGCAAGTTCCCCAATACGAGCAAAAGCAATCAGTGGGGTCGCGTTACTCACGATCATGGGGGGGGCTTACCTGCCTGGCTGCTGCAATTTCGGCGCGGGCGTCCTCGGCTGAGAGATCAAATGCCGGTATACCATGCGCGGTTAGAACATCGAGAAAATCGAGACGCGGCATCCCCGCCAAGCGGGCCGCTTGGCCAAGGGAAAGCCGCCGATTCTGGAAATAGTGGATGGCAGCGACGACCCGCATCTCATGGGCGACTTCTTGAGGGTGTTCACGCAAGGCGAGAAGAAGGTCATCGGCGATATCGATCGAGATCCGTGACATGGCTTTATCTTTCTCGAGATGAGAGTCTTTGCGGGTCCAGACGACCCAATTAGGCAACCACATCCTAGTGGCTTCGGACGAACTCGCGCCAAGTGACAGTTTTCTTCCGCTGCCACAAAGTCCGCTGGTGACGCAGAGCCGATCTCTACGGTGAAAAACGCCCAGAAGGGTTCATCAAAGCGGTCCGGGTAAGTCGTCACCATCCGTTGCACAAATTCTTCATCGGTAGTGCCGCTCAGGCTCTGGTGGGTCGCCATGGTAGGTCTCCTCATGCGTCGACTTGTTAATCGAAGCGCATCGTACGCGCCCTTAGGCGTGAGGTCAAGAGGAGCCGACCCCGACGCGCCACGCATACGATTTGCACATCATGGACGAGCTCGCTGCTAAGGAAGGAATGAAATGGCCTCGCCTCTGGTGAGTTGTGCTAAAATGGGCGACATCTACGCCACCAAGAGACGTGATGCAGAAAGGATGTGGGCATGCGATGGGAGGGCAAAATCGTGTTGGTAACAGGGGCACAGCAGGGCATCGGTCGGGCGGTCGCGCTTCGCTTTGCTCAGGAGGGCGCCGAGGTGACGCTGAACTTCTTCGATGACCGGCCAACCGCAGAAACGCTCGCCACCCAAATGAAAAAAACCTCGGCCGGCGTTGCTGCATGATCCAGGCAGATATCTCACAATCCACACAGGCCCGGCAGTTGGTGGCCACAGCAGAACGCGATCGGGCCCCATTGATGTGCTGGTGAACAATGCTGGGATCTTCCCGCGCGCGTCGTTTCTCGACCTGCAGGAAGAAGAATGGGATGCCGTGCTGACCACGAACCTGAAGGGGTCGTTTATCTGCGCGCAGGAAGTGACCCGGCGAATGGTGGGCGCCCAGCGACCCGGAGCGGTGATCAACCTGGCCTTGGGCGCCCCTTACCGCGGCTCGATGCGGTCCACCGCCTATATGGCGAGCAAGCTCGGGATCGTCGGTCTGACGCGCGGCATGGCGAGGGATTTGACGCCGCACGGTATCCACGGATAAGAAATACAAAAGACATATTGGCGCGATCCCTCAGGTATTGTCAAGCGGGTTCAGGGCCTTGATCCACCTTGGGTGAGTTGAGCGCAGGCCCCATCCGTCCCTCGAAGACCCCTCAGCGGTACGATCCGGATGCGGCGGTGCAGTGGGGCCGATATTGATCCCAATGACTCGATCCGAGACTTCTTCATCACCAAGGCGAAATCCAACTTCTTTGGGTCCAGCAATCCCGCTGTGGATGAGGCCATCGACGCGCAGTTCCGGGAGTCGGATACAGAAAAGCGCGTCGCGCTCGTACACAAGGCCGAAGACCTGATTATGTCAGATGCACCGATGCCCACACGCTAAATCATAGTGGCATCTTAGGTGATAACAGGCTAGACTTGCCCAATCCGTGTCGGGAACGATTCTGGAGCAAAGTCTGAGTCGCGGACGGTTGGTCCTCAAGAAAGATGTCGGCTTGTATGCCGATCTCATCAAGGAAATGCGACAATGGCTCTTGTGCTGACTCATGCCCATCTAATCGACTGCGTTCACCCCTCGCCCATGGCCGACGCCAGTGTGAGGGTGCAAGATGGGCGCATCGTCGAGATCGTGAAGGGGAACCGCTCGCCAGACACGCCAGGCGATGAGGTGATCGACCTCCAGGGCGCCTATTTACTGCCCGGCCTCTGGGACGTGCACGTCCATCTCGAATGGCCACGCCTGCCCGATGCCAAGCTGGCTGAACTCACCGTGCAGTATGGCGCCAATGCCACCTGTGGTTTGACGCAGGCGGGCATCACGGGCATTCGCACTGCGGGGACGCCGCACTTTATCGATGTGGCGCTCAAACGCGCTTATGATGCGGGCCAACTCATCGGTCCGCGCATCTTTGCCGGCGGCTATTTCCTCACCACCACGGCTGGCCATGCGCTGGCGTCGGGATTTGCCAAAGAGTGCGATGGACCCAGCGGCTTTACCCAAGCCATCCGCGAACAGATGCAAAACGGCGTGGATCACATCAAGCTCAATCTCACCGGTGGCATTATGGGGCCGTTTTGGGATCGCCACTGGCACTCGTTCCTCCTGCCGGAAGAACTCGATGCGGCGTTTCGGATTTGTCGGCAGCGCGGCTATCCGATCATGGCCCACGCCGCCAACCCCGACGCCGTGAAAGCGGCCTTGCGGCTCGGCGCCCACACCGTCGAACACGGTTATATCATGGACGATGAATGTCTGGACCTCTTCCTTGAGCACGATGCCTGGTACATTCCCACTCTGGGTATCACCCATCTGACGCCCGATCAGGCTACGTCGTCGTGGGAGTGCTGCTGGCTGGACCGGCGCGGTTTACCTCCCGACCTGGCCCAGCGTGCGGACGACGCAGTGGCCGAGCATCGCATGTGGTTTCGGCGAGCCTTGCAAGCCGGGGTGAAAATGGCGCTCGGCTCCGATCTCCGGCCGCTCCGCGATGCCGTGTGGCTCGAAATGGGATTGTGGATCAAAGATGGCGCCACGACCTGGCAAACGCTGCTCGCTGCCACCAAATATGCCGCCGAAGTCTGTGGGGTCGGCGATGAGCTGGGCACGGTTGAAGTGGGTAAATTGGCCGACTTGATCGTGGTGCGAAACAACCCACTCGATGATGTGAACCACCTGCGCGAGTTGCAACTCGTCTTCAAAGCCGGTCAGCTCGTGGCGGACCACCGGTGCACGGACCCGGCAAAGGAGCACGCATGAGCCTGCTACTCAAAGGCTGTCATCTCATCGACGCCACGTCACCCGACGTCCGGCAGGATGCCTACGTGCGGATTGAAGGCGAGACCATTACCGATGTGGGACAGGGCTCTGCGACGGCTGCAGATCGCACCTTAGACCTCGGCGGGACGTATCTCTTACCCGGTTTGTTTGACGTGCACACCCACCTGCGGCCAAGCACCTGGCTCGGCTGGGAGATCCCCCTGCCGCCAGCCGAGGCGATTCTACAGCATGGCCAATGCGCCATGGATGCCTTACAAGCGGGTGTCACCTCGCTGCGTGTCGTAGGCATCCAGGACTGGGCCGACGTGGCCTGGCGCGATGCCTTTAACCGGGGCGCCTTCGTCGGCCCGCGTCTATTTTGCTGCGGGCATGGTCTACGCACCACGGCGGGTCATACCGCAACCCTCACCGGAAGCACCAGCATGTTGACCCATGCCGATGGTCCGGAAGCCATGATCAAAGCGGTGCGGACGCAGATCAAGCACGCCGTGGACCAGATCAAACTCGTCACTACAGGTGGCATTATGGGGACGGGCCACGACGTCATGTCCGCCGTTATGTTTCTGCAGGAGGAACTCGACGCCGCGATTCGCATAGCCCGCCAACGCGGCAAAGCGGTCGCCGTGCACGCTACTGCCCCGGAAGCGGTCAAATGGGCGGCTCAGGCCGGGGCGCACTCGATCGAGCATGGCTACATTCTCGACGATGAAGCCGTTGAGTTGATGGCCAGAAATCATGTGTACTACGTGCCCACCCTGGCCTTGAGTCACTTGACCCGCGACCAGGCAGGCACCCCATTTCAGCGTTCCTACTGCTGTGAGCACGTTCTGCCCGATGTGTTTCGAGAGCGGGCGAATGAATTTGCCCCGGGCCACGAAGCCGCCTTTCGTCTCGCACTCGAAGCCGGCGTGAAGATCGCCAGCGGCTCCGATCAGGGGCCGCCTCGGGAGGCGGCTCTGCTGGAGATCGAACTGTTGTCGAGTGGTGGTCTCGGTCCCTACGGCGCCATCGTGGCGGCCACGCGTACGGCCGCCGAGGTCTGTGAGGCGCAAGATCGGCTGGGAACGATCGAAGTGGGCAAGCTTGCCGATCTCATCGTGGTAGACGGCAATCCATTAGATGACATTCACCATCTGCGACAATTAAAACTGGTTCTCAAAGGCGGCCAGGTGGTGGCGGACCATCGGTAGGCCGCCGGCAAGTTGGTGTCCAGGCCGCTCCGGCATCCCTTAACCGGACCGATTCCAGCCGAGCCAGTCGCAGATCGCATCCCCCATCACCAGTTCTAGGTCGCGCCCCTGGAGCCAGGGCAGCTCCTCCGTGAACATCGTCACGCATTGCCGATACGAGCACGGCATGCGAGTAATATCGGTGCCCCAAAAGCAGCGCTGCGGGCCAAACGCATCGTAGATCTGACGGATGTATGGGTGGATGTTACGGTAGGGATAGGGTTGGCTCGAATAGCTAGGTGCGCCGGAGAGCTTCACCGCGATATTGGGGTATTTGGCCAGATCCAGCATCTCGCCTAGATTGGCAAAGGCGGCATCATCCGTCCCGCCACCGCCGCCACCGCCCCGTCCATGGTGGTCGATATGCAGCTTCAGCCCGGGATGGCGCTCGGCGATTTTGCCGAGATCGGCCATGTGTCCGCCGGCCAGCAGGCCGATCGGCAGCCCTTCCTCCTCGCAAGCCGCCCAGAACCAGTCGAGTGAGCCGTCGCTCCACCAGCTCTGCTGGTGCGGCTGGTTGAAGGTGAAGCGGAAGCCGACCATGCCCGGCCAGAGCGTGTTCCGCACCGGTCTCAGCAAGGTGGGCTTGCCCGGCGCCAAGGAAGGGCTCAGCGCCCAGGACCCCACCATCGCCACGCTACTCAGGGCCCAGGGCTATGCGACCGGCCAGTTCGGCAAAAACCATCTGGGCGATCGTGACGAGCACCTACCCACGGCGCACGGCTTCGACGAGTTTTACGGCAACCTCTACCACCTCAATGCCGAGGAGGAACCGGAGCTCCCCGACTATCCGAAAGACCCCGCGTTCCATAAACGCTTCGGGCCGCGTGGCGTGATCCACAGTTTCGCCGATGGGAAGATCGAAGACACCGGGGCGCTCACCAAAAAGCGCATGGAAACCATCGATGACGACATCGCCGCGCGGGCCGTGGACTTTATCGAGAGGCAGTACAAGGCGGGCAAGCCGATGTTCGTGTGGGTGAACTTTACCCATATGCACTTCCGCACGCATCCCAAGCCTGAGAGCATCGGACAGTCCGGGCGCTGGCAGAGCGAGTACCACGATACCATGATCGACCACGACAAGAACGTGGGCACCGTGGTCCAGAAGATCGACGAACTGGGCATTGCCGACAACACGATCGTGATCTACTCGACCGACAACGGCCCGCACATGAACACCTGGCCCGATGCCGCCATCACGCCATTCCGCAACGAGAAGAACTCGAACTGGGAAGGCGCCTACCGCGTGCCCGCCATGGTGCGCTGGCCGGGCGTGATCACGCCCGGCGCAGTGTCCAACGAGATGATGTCGCACATGGACTGGATGCCGACGCTGCTGGCGGCCGCCGGTGATCCGGATGTGAAGAGCAAGCTGCTCAAGGGGTACACGGTCGGCGACACCACCTACAAGGTGCATCTCGACGGCGACAACTTCTTGCCCGTAAGGTAAAAAAACTCATTCGGGTTCGATAAGAGGTGTTAAGTCCGTTACCGGTGCATGATAGCCTTGTTTGATCATCTGGTCTAACCAGATATTGGCTTGGGACAGGCTGCAAACATCTCGCTCCACGGCTAACACCAAACAGCCAATGGACCCCGATACCATGATGCCCTGCCGCCTTGCCTCTTGGCGGGCATGGCGATCGTCTGTCAATAGAAGCCAGCTTCGATGGCGGGCGATGGCTAAGGAGGAGGACTCCCCACGATGCAGACGAGCAGGCATGTCATGAAAGGAGCGCAGCTCTTGATCATCCGTCATACTGGTCAGTTGAATCCAACCACCACTGGAAAAAGGACTCATCACCTGATCGATCCCTTCGTAAAACCGATAGCCTTCCTCCAAGCCGACCTGAATCTCATGATAAACTTCGGTTGAGATGGCCAATGAGCCGAAGAGCTGCCGCAGGACATCGAGCTGGCGAATGCTTGCAAAGTTAGAGATCACCGTGGTGTTGGAGATCACGCTCATTCAGAAGCCTGGAAGTAGGTGCGTAAGGCCTGGGCTTCTTGCTCCGCCTCTTCAACAGATTCGGCCCCTAATCGCAGGGGGACATGATGTTCAATCAAGATGTCTTTCATCTGATTCCAGCTGACACCGGCCAAGCTGGCTGCCTTCGCTACCGAGAGATCTTCCGTTTCGTAGCGATGCACCGCGAGGCGCACTCTTAAGTCAGGTCGGGCACGAAGAAGATGTCGGAGCGCGTCTTGGACCACGTCTTCCTCGCTCTGGTAAAGATTGGCATCGACGAAATCACGGGTTCGTACCATACGACATCTCCTGATCCATGCATCCCAGACAGAGCGATCATGAGGCTTTCCGTTCATAGTACTTCAGCAACCCACCAAGTCGCTCATGACATTCAATGGGTCCCTCGTGGTCATTGGCAGCTTGCCTGGCGGGAAACGGTATCACATTGCCTAACCCCTGATGACATCGTTCGGTATGATAATGAGTCAGGTATTCAGACAGAACGTGATGTAGCGAGCGTTCACCGAACAGAATCAACTGCGATAATGCCTCGGATTTCACCGATCTCACCCACCGCTCCGCGATCGCATTCAAATTCGGACTGTGGGGCGGCAGGGGCAGGCGCTTCACACCCGACCCATCGAGAATCTGCTGAAACGCTTCACAGAACTTCGTGTCTCGGTCGTGGATGAGATATTGACCGGGCTTGAGCACGCCCCATTCGTCCATCGTCAGGTTCCGTGCCACTTGCTCCATCCAGGCCGCATTCGGGCTCGATGTGATCCCAGCGAGATGAACTTCACGGATATCGAGTTTGATGAAAAACAACACGTAGAAGGTCACTAGACCGCCAAGGGTCCAGACTTCGGTACTGAAGAAGTCGGTGGCCCACAGCACTGCCAGATGGCTGCGAATAAATTCTGTCCACGTCGTGGTCTTCTTTCGGTCGGGAGCGGTTGGCAGCCCCCGGCGTTTGAGGATATTGCCCACGGTCTGATCACTGATATCATAGCCCAGCTCGGCCAGGGCACCGGCAATGCGGTCGTAGCCCCAGCCGCGATTCTCCTTGGCCATCTTGACGACCCAATCTTCGAGTGCCTTATCAACTCGGGGCCGTCCAAGGGACTTGCGCTGTTTGGAGCCGTCAAATTTTTGTGCCACGAGCTTGCGATGCCAGGCGAGAATCGTATCGGGTTTGACGATCGTGGCGACTTCTTCGAGGGCTTGCTTGCCGAGTTTCTTGCCGATCTCGGCTAAGGTCTGGCGCTCGGCATCGCTGAGTTGTACTCGTCCCTTAATCTGGTTGCGCAAGATACGGTTTTCGGTAACGAGATACTCATTGCGTAGTAGGAGTTCATCCTCGACCGAACCCGTGATACAAGCCAGCAGCATCTTCCAATCCATGAAATCACCCCCTCGATATCCCCATCAATGCGCTTTGATTATGGGTGAAAACAGGGCAGAAGACAAGTCAGGTGGTGAGCTCACAACCTCCTATGAATTCACATGTTCCAATATTTTGGCCTTACGGGGGTGTATGCTCTGGCAGTTCGGATCATAGAGGCCATTCTTTACACTGTCAACCCATTTCTCAAACTTCCACCCCCGCTTCCAATAGAGCATGGCATTCAACGCAAACCCCGCCACGATCTGAAGCCGCGCGCGAGTGGCCGCCTGGCTACAGGCTTTGGTACATTTTGAAGCACGTAGTATTGACGTTGATCAATTTTAACAATACAGACATATGCAGGAGGCAGCTGCAATGCCGCAATCCACTTTAGAGATGACCAAAGATTTGGGGATCTTTCAAATCCCAGTTGACAGTTTGCGACTCCAAACTCAGTGAGATGCCGGGCTTCGCCAAACAAACTGTCAACTACTTTTGACGGCTCGTGAAAGATCCCAAGATTTGGTATCGGCCCAGATACAATCCTGCACGCTCTCCCCGGAGGACATGCAGGATGCCTTGCGCCGTACCCATCAGAGCTTAATGACCCTGAAGAGCAGAGAAGAGTCGGCGTCCCCCGTGTCCGCGGCCGAAAGGCCCCAGGCACCAGCAGATTGGCGCCAGAGCATCACCAGGCACTCCATCACCTGTCTTGAGTGCGGGGCCCAGATGAGGCAACTCAACGGCCGCCATCTCCGCGAGCATGGGCTGGATGCCCGTTCCTACCGTGCCAAATACGGCATTCCGCACTCCCAGCCGCTGGCCGCACGAGCGACCGTTGCCAAACGGCGCCAAATTGCGGCCGAGGTGAGGCCATGGGAAAAAGCCCCAGCATATGTGAAGGCGCAGGAGGCGAAAGCCGTGATAGCCAAGAAATCAGGAAGGAAAAAGGGTACGCGGAGGCGTTGAGGAAAGGGGCGGTTAAGATCCCGTGGGGACAGAGTGTTTCTACGGTGCGCTTGTTAGCCCTCTCCAACACTCCTCAACGCATCGCGGTATACTGGGCCATGAGGATCAAGATAAAAACCGGCAGCGATCAGCTGATCCAAAAGAGGCTTCAATTCAGCGATTACGCCGTTCATGCGCGCCTGGATCAATATGCCGATACTGCCGATTGTGGGCACTCCAAGGGCCATCGCCAACATGCGCAGGGAATTGTCGTCGGAGATAATGGCGGCCTCTTGTTCGATCGCTAAAGCCACCACCTTTACATCAACATCTGAGAGTTGCGACGTGCTTGGTTGGGCTTGTCGTACCTGAACTACAATAGAGAGATCGGCAATGTCTACAACTTGAACATGTCCGCGCTCGCACGCTGTGTGGAGCTCTTGGGCTCCTGGAAGACCGCTGCCTTCTGTCACCACTTCGTCATACACTTCTCTTACAGTAAGAAGCGGTTGAAAATATCGATAGAGGAGCTCGGTGTGATTGAGAATGCCGAGGTTGATAAAAGGGCCACGGTCTGACACCGCCTTCATCATAGAGAATTTGTCTCACTTCCAGACTGAAGGAACTCCCGTTCTCGCTCAAGCCATCCTTCCTCATAGTCCATAGACGGAATACGGTGTGCCGCCATTAACTCAAGAAAGGCGCGATATGGCATTTGCAGGAGCTCGCTTCCTCGGCGTATGGAGACTTTATGGGTTCTGACCCAGTCCAATACTGCCGCTTCCTTAATGGTTTGAACGGCCTCAACGGCATCTTGCGCGATCGCATCAACCAAGGCATCCGGCAGTTCCCATTCAAACTGAATTTTTTTGGGCATCTCATACTCCATTTTTTTCATTGTATTGTCGGATATCCCCATGATTTCACTATAAATCATTATGGAGTCTTGTCAAACCACGGCCTCAACACGCGCTCCTACCGTACCAAATACGGCATTCCGCAGAACCGCCCGCTGATTGCACGAGCAACGCTGGCTAAACAGTGAGAAATGCTAAAGCGCATCCGGCCGTGGGAAAAATCCCCTGCCTATGTGCAGGCCCAGGCAAAGAAAGCCGCCGCCACCAAAAAAGCCGCCGCGCGTCTGAAACGCTAGCATAAGGCAACGCCGAAAAAATCCGCACGGAAGACGAGCGAGTAATGAGTCTAGGCCAATCCGCCACGCCGTGTAGGACACGTCTGACCTATCACATGGGCCATCTTTGACCCACTTTCACCCCTTTGATCTCTTGAGATGTCCTTCATCCCTATATGTCTGAGTTGGCATGCACTTTGCTGCGACTGCAAGGGCCATCTTATCAACATTGCAGTCGTAGGAAGCTCTGTTTATGAACATGATTTACTTGCGCCGGGCGCTCATAGCGGTCGCAGCGGCAGCGCCGCGCCCGCAGCGCCTCGTGGCCGGCGGCACGTCGCTTGCCAGCCGAGTTCACCGGCCCCCTGTGGGGTCGGCGCGGGGTAAAGACGACGCCAATCGCCGTCCCCAACGCCGCGGGCGAGTCGGGATGGGGTCTCACAAGGGTGATTCGGGGGTTGCGATTCAGCGAGGCATCCGCTAAAATCGCGTTTGGAATTCTTATCCGCTCGAGATGCTGTCGCCCCGGCTGATTGCCCGGTTGATTGGATTGGTTGATTGGATTGAAGGAAGACTTGATGCTAACGCGCCCTCACGTCATCCGCCTGTCTTTGGGCCTTGCGGTGCGAGAGCCCGGCTGGAGAGGACGTCTGTCGGTGCGGCTATCACTTCTTTGCACGCTTGTCTTCCTACTCGCGGTGAGCGGTTCGGCCTTCGCCCAACTCACAGGCTTTGACGCCGAAAACGCCATCGGCCGCGAAAATCGGACCCGGGCCGACAGCATCGTCGAGTCCGTGGACACGGCAACGGGTGCTTTCCTATTCGAAACCGCCGCGATGTCGGTCTTTGGGGGACGCGACGTCATTGTTGACCTGGCCTATAACGCTCTGCTTACCGGCGTAAGCGGCTCGCTGGGGCCGGGTTGGAGCCATCCATTTGAAGCTTTTATCGACGGCGACCCCAACGCGGTCGTCACCGTGCATTGGAGCCGGCAAAAGAGCAATCAGTTCCAATTCGTTCCCGGCCAGACATTTTATGAACCATTAGACTTGACGGTGCGCTGGGACCGCCTGCGGCGTACGAACGACGACGGTTGGCGACTGGAGCTACTCGATGGTACCACCTACCTGTTCGACGCCAACGGTCAGCTCGAAAAGATCGGCAACAAGGTCCAACAGTTTCTCGATGTGGGCTATACCGAGCTGGGTAGCGGGTTGCAGGTCGTGGGGGGAATCCACGAGCCGATTTCAGACCGACGGATCTTCTTCATGTACCGCAAAGACGGCACGAACCTGCTACAACACCTGCAGGACGCCGAAGACCGGGTCGTCCTGTTCGACTATGACGACCAGGGGCGACTGGTGGGGATCTATGATCCGGTGACGCTGAGCTTCGTCGAGGGCGAGAATTTCCCGGCTATCCCGATTCCTGACAATACGCCCAGCGGCATCGTTCATACGATTAACGTGACGCGAGACAGACCGATTGGGCTCGTATTGATTGATACAGCAATGCTCAATCATGACCGTCCTTCCGACCTGCAGCTGCGACTCGTCTCGCCCCAGGGCACGACGGTCGACTTCACCACCGACCAAACGACCTCCCCTTGGGACCTCTCGCAAGTGCTGCTGGATGCATATCAGGGTGAAAATCCCCAGGGCACATGGCGCGTGGAAGTCGCCGACCTCATCGCAGGGTCGACGGGCTTTTTGAATACGTTCCGCATCAAGTTTACCGATCCCACGATGGCCTGGCGGTTCGAGTACAACGCCAACCACCAGATCACTCGTATCGTCGCACCGGATGGCGGACAGGTGCTGGCTAACGCATATGACGCGCGGGGACGCGTTGTCGCGCAGGAGGACGGTATCGCCACACACGAGCCGGCCCGCTTCGTCTACGAAGAGCAACAGAATCACCTCGTCACCACCTCTACCAACCGCATGGGCGCGACCTCGCAATGGGTCCATGATGGGAACTACAACCTGATCGACATGACGGACCCTCTCGGTAGCACCACCAGGTTTGCATATGATGCCAATGGCGATGTGATCCGAGTAACGGATGCATTGGGCCGCGAGACTACGTTTGCGTACGACCCGTTGACGGGGACTCTTAAGAGTCTCACGGACCCGGCCGGCCACGAGACCACTTACGAATACGATAGCGAACGCAACGTGCGGGTCATTACGGACGCTCTGGATAAGACCACCATTTTTCAATACGACGGCGGCAACAATCTGAACAAGATCACGGACGCGGAAAACAACGTTGACGAGAGAGAATATGGCCCCAATTCTCAGGTCCAAAACGCGCTCTTCGCCGGGGGAGGTCGGGTCAGCTACGGCTACACGCGCGGATTGCCGACCTCGGCGACCGACTCTACAGGTGGCATCACGCGCGCCACTTACGACAATATAGGTCGCGTATTGACCCTGAAAGACGCCGAGGATCGCACCACCACTTTCGTCTATAACGATCGCAGTCAGCTCCTCGAACGCACGGACGGACTTGGAAACACCACCCGCTGGGAAGTTGACCGCCGCGGTCGGCAGACCGCACAAATCGACCGCAAAGGCAACCGCAGCACGTATGCCTATGACGGCAATGACAATCTGATTGAGGTCGTCAATACGCTCGGTGAGCGCACTCGCTTTGAATACGATGGGGAGAATCGTCTCGTGCGCATCGTCGATGCCATAGGCAACGCACGGACGTTTACCTATGATGCCGCCGGACAGATGGTCGCTGAAACCGATCCGATGGGCAACGTGACGCGCATGGAATACGATGCGGTCGGGAATCTCACGGTCGTTCGGGATGGCGATGGCGTTGCCGTCGAGACGATCACCTACGACGACCGCGACCAGCCGATTCAGGTCGCCGATGCACTGGGCAACGTGACGAGGGTCGACAATGACGAACTCGGCAGGGTCGCCAGAGTTACCGATCCACTGGCCCGCACGACCACGTTCGACTATGATCTGCTCGACCGTCCGTCGGCCGCGACCGATCCCCTGGGCCGGCGATCGCTGCGGACTTACGTGGCCGACGATATGACTCGCCGACTTGAACAACCCGGCGGCAACGGCTGGAGCTTTCGGTACGATGAGGCCAAGCGAATCGACACCATCACCGCGCCCTGGGGAACGACAACCAGCCTGGAGTACAACACGGGCGACCTACTTGAAACCGTGTTCTTCCCCTCGGGACGCCGGGTTGAATTCGAATACAACGGCTCGAACGACATCAGCAAGCTCTCCCGCGCGGGCGGTGGAGCCCCCCGGACGGAGATCGAGTTTGCATACGACGAGAACGGCAACGTCACTCAGGTCCGCAGCGACAGCGGTGACCATGGCGGCCCACTGGTTCGCACGTATGATGCACTCAACCGCATGGTGAGCTTTACCGACGCTCACGGGGATACGATCCGCTACGGCTACGATAGCGCTGGCCATCTGCGCGAGCTAACCTATCCCGACGGCAAGACAGTACAGTATAACTACGATGCGACCGGAAGCCTGGTCAGCATCATAGACTGGGCAGGCCGCACCACCACCTACACATACGACCATAACGGCAGGCTGATCCAGACTGATCTGCCGAACGGAATGTCACGCCAGATCGACTATGACCAAGCCAATCAGATCACCCGGCTTAGCGACCTGTCCCCGGAGGGGATGGCCATCCTCGAGTATCAGTACACTTATGACGCCGCGGGGCAGGTGACCGTCGAGTCGTCAGGAATTAGCCGACCGCCCTATCGCGCTCAGCCGGTCACCATGACCTACCTCCCAGGACACAACCGCATCGCCACCTATAACGGGCAGCAGGTCTTTTACGACAACGACGGTAATCTTGCCTCAGGGCCGCTTGGCGACTCGTTAGCAGATTTCCGCTATGACCCGATCGGCAACCTCACCAGTGCAGGCCCAGTGCCTTATGAATACGATGCCGAGGACCGGCTGATCGCGTTCGCGGATGGCTCGGGTGGACGCACCCTGCTGACGGTGAACCCGATGCCCGAGCTCTCAGAGGTCCTGGTGCAAACGGATAACACCGGTGCGCAGACCCGCTACGTCTGGGGTCTCGGCCTCGTCTACGCAGAGGTGAACGGCGAGGTTCGCGTTCATCACTACGATCTGAGGGGCAGTACGGTCGCCTTTTCAAACGGTAACGGTGCGGTTGTCGGCACGGTCTCCTACGGGCCCTGGGGCGAGTTGGGCGAGCGCAACGGCGAGACCGACTCGCTTTTTCTCTTTAACGGCTTACTGGGCGTGATAACCGAGGCGAACGGGCTGAACTACATGCGCTTTCGCTGGTATTCGCCCCAGCTCAAGCGTTTTCTCACCCCCGATTCGCTGTTCGGCGATATCGACGACGTGACCTCGATGAATCGCTATGCCTTTGCCGACAACAATCCCGTCCTGCTGACCGACCCGAACGGCCAGATTGCGCCATTTCTCATCGCGCTGTTTGTCGCGATTGGTGTGGGGTCGGCCTCCGCCGGCGTTACGGCGGTAGTGGACTTGGCGGTGACGGGTGAACTTGGCCCTCCAGAGCGGTATGCCGCTGCTTTTGGCGCTGGCTTCGCCGTGGCTGTGTGCCCCGGATGCGGAATTTTCACAGGGGCTGTGGTAGGTGCCGTCGGAGGTGCTGCCTTTGGTTTCGGAGGGGCGCTCATCGCCGATGCCGCGGAGGACGGACGGGTTGAGAATGTAGACCAGGCTGGCCAGGCCGCTCTGGAGGGCGCCATACTTGGGGCGCTTACCGGCGCGACGGCAGGCTTGACCTCAGTTGCGGGAAGTGCCTCGGTAGCAAGGCAAGCAGTGGCGCAGCAGGCGGCGCGCGGGGCCGGACGCCAGGCGGCACGGGGCGCCATCAGGGCTGCCCGGGGCGCAGGGCGCGCGGGACGCGGGGCGCGCGCGGTTCGAGGACGGGGCGGCAACGCCGCGCGAGGGCGTGCGCAAGGACGGGGCGGAAATCGGGGAAACCGACACCGACGGAATTCGATCAACGATCGACAGTCCGAAGTCTCCGAAGTTCTGCCCAGGGTGCAGCCGGGACAGGTCCGAGAAGTCACCCGACAGGCGAACCGGCAGGGCCAGATTTTCGAGTCTTCCGTACTGCGACAAGCAGGGATACGGAGTGGCTCCCCTGGTAGCGGGGCTGCACGTCATCACGCCACCGCGAATGGCCGTAGCCAACTCAACAGCGGCACGCAAAACCGCTTCGGGGAACACCGCCATCTGAATGGGCACAACCGCAATGTCAGTCGAGCGCGGCGGAACCCTGAAAATCGTCCGGGAGGCAGGTAGTGACCCAGCTCATGAGCCAAAGCAACCTGACGGGCGCGAAAATGGCGCTCACGGTCGGTATGGTCGCCCTACTGCTGACCCTAGCCCCTCAGCTTACCGCGCAGCAGTATCAATACGATGAGGGCGGACGACTACGCCGTGTGGTGTATGCCGAAGGCGGCGGCGTGGCGTATGAATACGATGTACAAGACAATATCACAGCCATCATCCCCCTGGATATGCCGGCGGCGCCTACCCGTTTAGACGTGACACGATTGTCCGATACCGAGACTCACCTCATTTGGAGCCCTGTTGACGGTGCTGACGGCTACATCATCGAGCGCCGCCGTGTTGGCAGCACGGTGTGGGAGGGGGTTGCGACGGTGTCTCCTGACACGACGCGTTTTGTGGATGCGGCCCTCAAATCGGAGATGGACTACGTCTATCGCATCGCCGCCAGTGGCGCTGACGGCTCTTCAGCTTTTAGGCTTTCTAGGGCCTGGGCACCGTGGCGCTGATGCCATCAACCCTTCGATGCACCCGTCGACCCTACCGGGGAACGGGCGTCAAAATGGGCTTCGAAATGCCTAGTACAGCCTGGCAGAAATCCCTCGTCGGTTAGACGGTCAGCGGACGTCCCTTATACGTCCATTTAAAGGGCTTGGCCAGGGTAGTATTGAAATACTCAATGAAGGCCAGCACCCGCTTCTCGAGATCCTCAACCGACGTAAAACTCGCGCGTGTTAATAACCGACGCGCCAAGATGCTAAACCATAACTCCACTTGATTGAGCCACGAGGTGTCAGCCCTTTCAACATGGTCATCTTTGTGCAAGAAGCTTGGCGGTCGAGACGTGGTTGCCGTTCTGATAGACTGTTCGCTCCGGCGGCTTTTTCTTGGGACCGCAAGGGTGCTTCTGATATTTCGACAGGTCCACCGATGATGCCAACTCCCGCAATGCGCTCGCCAACGCCTGGTCTGAGAGATCGCGAAATAGAGCCCAATGCGGGGCCGGAATCGCCACCATCATACCGTCTTAGGTTCTGTTGATTTCCAAGGACAGATAATAGCCTGAGACCTCGTCATTGACCTTCTTTCGGCCATGTTCACTGCGCAGAGCCGCTTTGATCAGCGACACGGCGTTGTAAGCCAACAGCGCCAGGCAAAAGGTAAACAGCGCCGCGCCCGGCAGCGCCTCGTGGCCGGCGGCACGTCGCTTGCCAGCCGAGTTCACCGGCCCCCTGTGGTGTCGGCGCGGGGTAAAGACGACGCCAATCGCCGTCCCCAACGCCGCGGGCGAGTCGGGATGGGGTCTCACAAGGGTGATTCGGGGGTTGCGATTCAGCGAGGCCGGCGCTAAAATCGCGTTTGGAATTCTTATCCGCCAACACGGAGGGTCGGCGATGACATTTGAGGAAATCGTAGACCAGGCCATCGAGATGGTACGACGTCGCGGTCAGGTGTCATACCGCATGCTCAAGCGCCAGTTTGCGTTGGACGATGCTGGCTTTGAGGATCTCAAGGACGAAATCCTCTACTCGCAATCCCAGATTGTAGATGACGCAGGTCGAGGGTTTGCGTGGACGGGTAACACAGCGCCAGAAGCTCCAGTACCCCCAGCGTCTGTCCCAACATCAGTCCCAGGAGCCGACCAGCAGCCTCTCCCCATCTCCTATACACCCCAATATCTCACCGAGAAAATTCTCACCTCCCGTAGTGCCCTGGAAGGCGAACGCAAGCAGGTCACGGTGCTGTTTGCTGACATCAAAGACTCCACTGAACTCATCAGAGACCTCGACCCAGAAGACGCCCAGAAACTCCTCGACCCTGCCATTCATATCATGATGGAAGCCGTCCATCGGTTCGAAGGCACGGTGAATCAGGTGTTAGGAGATGGGATTATGTCCCTGTTTGGCGCACCCATCGCCCACGAAGACCACGCAGCAAGAGCCTGCTATGCTTCCTTAGCAATGCAATCGGCGATGCGCGACTATACTGAACAGGTACGACGGAATCAGGGCCTCGAACTGCGCATTCGCGTCGGACTCAACTCCGGTGAAGTGGTGGTGCGTACCATCGGCAACGATTTGCACATGGACTATTCGGCGGTTGGGCAGACCACCCATCTCGCAGCGCGTATGGAACAACTGGCGTCACCTGGAAGCATCCGGCTATCAGCGGCCACGCTCCGGCTGGTAGAAGGTCTGGTCCAGGTCAATGACCTTGGGCCTATTCCGGTCAGGGGTATGGACCAGCCGGTGGAAGTCTATGAACTGACCGGTGCCAGTAGCATCCGCAGACGTTTACAGGCTGCCGTGGCGCGTGGACTGACCAAGTTTGTGGGTCGTGACATAGAAATCGAAGCGCTCAATCAGGCTCTGGAACAGGCCAGTTCTGGCCATGGTCAAATTGTGGCAGCGGTGGGTGAAGCCGGTATTGGAAAAAGTCGGCTGATTTATGAGTTTGTCCATTCCCACCGCACGCAGAGATGGTTGGTGTTAGAGAGTGCTTCGGTATCCTACGGTAAAGCGACGCCCTATTTCCCAGTGATTGATTTGCTGAAGCGCTACGTCCATGTGGAAGACGGTGACAACGCTCGTACTATTCGGGCCAAGGTGACGGGTCAGATATTGATCTTGGACGAAACCCTTCAGGACACGATTCCAGCCCTGTTATCTTTATTAGATGCCCTGCCGGAGGACAGTCCTTTCCAGCAATTGGACCCACCTCAAAGACGCCAGCGTACCCTTGACGGGCTCAAACGTATCCTCTTGCGAGAAAGTCAAGTTCAACCGCTCGTGTTGGTCTTTGAGGACCTACATTGGCACGATTCTGAGAGTCAGGCTTTGCTCGACAGTTTAATTGAGAGTCTGACCACGGCAAAAATCCTACTCCTGGTCAACTATCGTCCTGAATACAACCACGGTTGGAGCAGCAAAACTTATTACACGCAACTGCGACTCGACCCGCTACAACCTGAGAGTTGTGATGTGTTTCTTGAGGCACTGCTGGGAAATGATGTTAGTCTGGAACCGCTCAAAAAGCTATTGATTGCACGGACAGAGGGCAATCCCTTCTTCTTAGAAGAGAGTGTGCGTACCCTGGTGGAAACGCAGGTGTTGGCTGGTGAACCGGGGACCTATCGTTTGGCAAAAGACCTCCCATCTATCCAGGTGCCACCCACAGTCCAGGCGGTTCTAGCAGCCCGAATTGACAGGCTGTCTCAAGACGAAAAACGTCTCTTGCAGACTGCCGCTGTCATCGGTATCGAGGTGCCCTTTCCTCTGTTGCAGGCCATCGCCGATCTGTCTGAAGAAGCACTGTATCGTGGTCTCTCACACTTGCAGGCGACCGAGTTCCTTAATGAGTCGCGCCTCTTCCCCCAGCGGGAATATACTTTCCAGCACGCCCTGACTCAGAACGTGGCCTATCAGTCGTTGCTGACCAGCACGAGGCAACGCGTCCATCAGCAGATTGCCCAGGCGTTCGAGACACGTTTTCCTGAGACTGCCGAACTCCAACCTGAACTTATGGCATATCATTACACAGAGGCGGGTCTTCACGAGCAAGCGGTCGATTACTGGCAAAAAGCCGGACAGAAAGCTATCGAACGTTCAGCTAATGTAGAAGCCATCGGCCACCTCACGAAAGGGCTGGAGATTCTTGAGAGGTTGCCAGACACCCTTGAGCGCACGCAACAAGAGCTGATTTCACACATGACGCTTGGACCAGCGTTGATGGCTGTCAAAGGGTATGCAGCTCCAGAAGTTGAACACGCTTACGCTCGGGCACGAGAACTCTGTCAGCAGATAGGGGACATTCCTCGACTCGGTAGGGTACTGAATGGACTGAGCTTATTCTATTTTGTACGTGGAGATGTACAAACCTCACGTGAGGTCGGAGAGCAACTTTTGCAACTGGCCCAACGTCAGCACGACCCGCTTCTCCTCCAGAGGGCTCATTTTAGGTTAGGGCAAGCATTATTCTATCTTGGCGAGGTGAAATCCGCCCATATACACGTCCAGCAAGGGATTGCGCTCTCTAGGGGTGAGCAACATCGCTCGTACGCTCTCAGAGGCGCAGACCTCCAGGTAGGATGTTATGCCCAGGCGGCCTGGGCGTTATGGTGGCTTGGTTATCCAGACCAGGCTTTTGAGCAAAGCGGCAAAGCGCTGACGTTAGCCAGAGAGCTCATACAGCCGCATAGCCTGGCCTGGGCTCTGAGCTATACGGCTGTCTTGCATCACTGTCGTCGGGAATGGGAAATGGTGCAAGAGCGGGCAGAAGAAGCCACGATTCTCTCACTAGAGCAGGGACTTCAATTTTGGGCGTCGTGCGGAACGATTTTGCATGGATGGGCCTTGACCAGGCAGAAGCAATTTGAGGTAGGCATTGAGAAGATGCACCGTGGCTTAGATGCCTGGCAGGTCACGGGCGCAGCACTACACTTAACGAATTGGTGGGCCTTGTTGGCCGAGACGTATGGCGATATAGGTAGGGTCGAAGAGGGACTTTCTATGCTCGCTAAAGCGCTGAGTTTGGGAGGCAAAACCGGTGAGCGTTTCTACGAAGCTGAGATATACCGCCTCAAAGGTGAACTCCTCATCCAACAATCCTCAGACCACCAATTTGAAGCCGAAGCCTGCTTCCACCAAGCCATTACAATTGCGCAAAATCAAAGCGCGAAATCTTGGGAACTCAGAGTGGCCACAAGTCTTGCTCGTCTATGGCAAAGCCAGGATAAGCGAGATGAAGCGCATGAGTTATTGGAGCCAGTCTATTCGTGGTTTACTGAGGGATTTGATACGGCAGATTTGATTGACGCCAAAACCTTACTCGATGAACTATCGGAGGACTCGTCATGACATTCGATGAAATCCTCGAACAGGTCATCGCCCTCCTGAAGCGCCAAGGACGCTTATCGTATCCAGCACTCAAGATACGGTTCAACCTGGATGACGATTATCTCGAAGCCATTAAGGCGGAGATTATCGAGGCCCAACAACTTGCTACAGATGAAAATGGTCGGGTACTCGTTTGGGCCGGTGACACTAAGGGAACACCGGAATCAACCTCTCAACCCGACCAGACAACCCAGCCCGATACACAAGAAGCCCAACCCACATCGGTCGAATTGCCATCTGTTGAGCCTCATACACCTGAGGCCGAACGTCGCCAACTGACTGTTATGTTTTGTGACCTGGTCGATTCCACCAGGTTGTCATCCGAACTTGACCTAGAAGACTACCGGGAAGTGGTTCGTGAGTATCAGAAGGTCTGTTCTAAAGTCATTACACGGTTTGATGGACACGTGGCTCAACTTCTCGGCGATGGACTCCTCGTCTACTTTGGCTATCCTATGGCTCATGAAGATGACGCCCAAAGGGCTGTCCGCACTGGGTTGGGTATCGTGGATGCTATCAGGAGCCTGAATATCGTTCTGGAACAAGAAAAAGGCATCACACTGGCAGTGAGGCTCGGGATACATACCGGATTGGTTGTGGTCGGGAAAATGGGCGGTAGTGGTCGGCAGGAACAGTTAGCTCTGGGAGAAACGCCGAACGTTGCAGCTCGGATTCAGGGATTAGCAGAGCCCGACACCTTGATGGTCAGCGAGGCTACCTATCGGCTCATGCAAGGATATTTTGATTGTGAGCCACTGGGTGAACACGATTTGAGAGGTGTATCTCAGCCTATAGCCGTATACCGTGTGCTGGGTGACAGTGGAATTCAGAGCCGTCTCGATGTTGCCAGTTCAAGAGGATTGACCCCACTTGTTGGTAGAGAAGCCGAAGTGACCTTGCTGCTGGAACGCTGGGAACAGGCTAAAGACAAACACGGGCAAGTCCTCCTGTTGAGCGGTGAAGCCGGGATTGGGAAATCAAGGCTTGTTCAAGTACTCAAAGATCATGTCGCCGATGAGCCACAAATACGGTTCGAATGTCGCAGTTTACCGTATTTCACTAATAGCGCCCTGTACCCTGTGACGGATTTCTTACAACGGACGTTACGATTCCAAACGGATGATACACCTGAGACAAAGTTGGATAAACTCGAACAAAATCTGAGCCAATATCGTCTTCCGCTGGATGAATCCGTACCTCTTTTTGCCTCCTTACTATCACTGTCAGCGCCAGAAGACCGGTATCCTCCGTTGAATTTATCACCGCAACGCCAACGGCAGAAAACACTTGAAAGTATCGTGACGATTTTGTTGGAATTGGCTGAGCGACAACCTATTCTCTTCATTCTGGAAGATTTGCATTGGACCGACCCCTCTACCTTGGAATTGTTGGACCTCTTAATAGACCAGACGCCTACGGCCTCTCTCTGCGTCCTCTTAACCTGTCGGCCAGAGTTCCAACCGACTTGGCAACATCGGTCCTATCTCATGGAGGTGACCCTCAACCGTTTATCCCACACGCAAGTGGAATCCATGGCGCAACAGGTCACCGGTGGTAAAGAGCTGCCAGCCGAAGTCCTTAAACAAATTATCGAGAAGACGGATGGTGTCCCACTGTTTGTGGAAGAAATGACCAAGGCGGTGTTGGAGTCGGGAGTCGTCAAAGAGATAGAGGAGCGGTACGAATTGACGGGACCGCTCTCATCCTTGTCGATTCCATCCACCCTGCAGGATTCCTTAATGGCGAGATTGGACCGGCTTGTCACGGCTAAAGGCGTTGCCCAATATGGTGCCGTGATTGGCCGCCAATTTTCGTATGCCTTACTTCATGCCGTTTCTCAACTCGATAATACGGTATTGGACAGAGAACTTGGGCGGTTGGTGGATGCAGAACTGGTATATCAGCGGGGTCTTCCACCCCAGGCCATCTATGCCTTCAAGCATGCCCTTATCCAAGACACTGCCTATCAGTCGTTGCTACGCAGTACCCGGCAGCAGTATCACCAACGCATTGCGTGGGTATTGGTGGAGCGTTTTCCCGAGATTGTGGAGGCGCAGCCTGAACTGTTGGCGCATCATTATACGGAAGCGGGGTGTGACGAACAGGCTATTGGCTACTGGCAGCGGGCCGGACAGCACGCCAGCGCCCGCTCCGCCTACATCGAAGCGATGGTCCATCTCACGAAGGGGCTTGAAGTCCTGTATAGACTACCAGATACGTCTCAGCGTGCCCAACGGGAACTCGAGATGCAGATGAGCCTAGGCCCCGTGTTGATGGCTACCAAGGGTCATGCGTCCCCCGACGTTGAACGCGTCTATAACCGCGCCCGGACGTTGTGTCAGCAGGCGGGGGAAACGTCTCAGAACTTCCCGGTGCTGTGGGGCTTGTGGCGGTTTTATTATAATCAAGCTAGGCTTCGGACGGCTCGAGAGCTGTCCGAACAGCTGCTCACCCTAGATGAGTACCCACAGGAAGGCTCTCTTCTCATGGCTGCCCATGCGGCACAGGGTACCAGTCTGTATTTCATGGGTGAATTTGCTGCTGCCCAGCCGCATCTGCAACAGTGTTTAGCAACCTCTCTTTCCGAAGTGCACCGAGTTCTGGCGATACGTTACGGTGTCGCTCCTGAAGTGCAAGGCTATGTCTTTTTGGCTCAAACCTTGTGGACTCTAGGTTACCCCGAGCAGGCATTGCAACAAAGTCACTCGGCCTGTGCACTCGCCCAGGAGCTTGCGCATCCACCAAGTATAGTATTAGCTCTGTACTATGCTGCCCGACTCCATCAGAGTCGTCGGGAAACGTCAGCGTGCCACGAGCATGCAGAGGCCGTTATTACCCTGGCGACAGAGCACGGGCTCCCACATTGGGTCGCACTAGGAATATTCCTGCAAGGGTGGGTATTGGCCATGCAGGGCCAACGCGAGGCCGGTGTGAAAAAGATGCATCAGGGACTAACGAAGGTACTAGAACTAGGAGTACAGTTGGCAAAACAGCTCATTGTAGTCGCACTAACCGAGTTCAAGAAAACGCAGGAAGAAATAGCAGAGTGGCTCTGTCTCTTGAGCCAAGAGGAAGAGCGTATAGATAAAAGTGGGCAGGGGTTGCATAAAGCAGAAATCTTTCGGCTGAAGGGCGTGTTGCTATTGCGGCAGACGGTACCGGATATAGCTCAGCCGGAAGCCTGCTTCCACCAAGCCCTCGACATTGCCCGCCGCCAGCAAGCTAAATCCTGGGAACTTCGCGCGGCCACCAGCCTCGCTCGCCTGTGGCAGTCTCAGGGCAAGCGCCAGGCCGCCCACGAGCTGCTCGCTCCGGTGTATGACTGGTTCACCGAGGGGTTTGACACGGCCGACCTTCTGGACGCGAAAAAGTTACTGGACGAGTTTGCGTAGGGTGTCGAGCGTCAGACACGTCAAACCGCCAGATCCGCCAGTTTTTGCCGGCTGTTTTCGGAAAACCCCTACAAAGACTCTGGCGCCAAAAAAGTTTCCCCAAACAGCCGGCTTTTGCCGGCTCTTTTTGGCGTTTTGGCATCTCGGGATAAGCGGCTTACCTGTTCAACCATTCCGGTATCGGCGTCCCTTCTGCTCCCTGCGCCAGCGTCCCGATCGGTCTAGGATGATGCCGAGAATGGCGCTCCCATGACCTACATTGATCGTACGACTCACCTCATGCCTCCCCATAACGGCCTACACCGGCATTAAACCTTCCGTTCACGCTTTTCACGTGACCAGAAAAAGTATCAGTCGCCGAAAGCATTGGAAGGAGCGGAGTTGGTCAAGGTGATTTGGTATCGTAGGCAGAGTCCGATTGTGACGGTTGTAGGTGGGTTATGTGGTGGAAAGTCGTAGGTGTTGTTCACGCTCTCTCTTGGCCTTGCGACACCTCTAGAGTCAACCTGTTGCTGTTTCAAAGGGTTCTGACAGGACGGAACTCTTCACAAAGTATTCTTCCGGTAATTTTTATACAATTGGACCCTTCCAGAATTGAAAAAATCTAAATTTTGTTCTTGAGTTATAAATGAATGGTAAATTCTTTCTAATCTAGAGCTGATTCAGAATCTATTGAGACACCCTGAAAAACCATAACGGTTTTCCAACAAAAGCCAACCTTTATGTAGAAAGAGACAATAATCTGTCACATTTGACAAAGGCCTAGACTGTTCTTGTAACTGTTGCAATACAGTAAGATCCCCGATATCTTCGAATCCCATCACTTCAACAACCAAAAGAGAATTATAATTAGTAACTACTCAGCCCAAAAAATAGTTGAAATCATTCACTTTATGGTTTAGATTCATACCCATGAATCTTCAATTACCTACCGATGACGAAATCTGTGCAGCCTTTGAAAAAGGCCAATCGG